>OOCU01000011.1_pt1 | contig 264851 bp, 183 predicted proteins | sample 1671781 | NCBI WGS metagenome assembly OOCU01 (sample SAMN06348192, study PRJEB24527) | human gut metagenome | reverse complement strand
GGGACCTCATGATTATGAATCATGCGCTCTAACCAGCTGAGCTATCTCGCCATCATGTTTTTGTTGTCATTTCTCTTATTGACGCTGCAAAAGTAGAAGTTATTTTTATATTATGCAACACTTTCGCGAAAAAAAATCTTTTATTTTTCAGGGCTTTCAGCTAAGACGTTAAAAATTAGATGCTTTTTTACTATAAGATTATTGGGAATATCAATCTTTATGAGTAACTTGCTGCGCAAATAATTGCATGAAAGATGAAAAAAGAGAAGTTTCATATCGAATACATTTTCGATAAAGTTTCGCGCCGAAGTTTATGGAATCACCTCACTACTCCGCCAGGGCTGTCGGCCTGGTTCGCTGACGATGTAACTATTAATGACAACATGTACGTTTTTAAATGGAACAGGGACGAACAGGAAGCAGAGGTGTTGTCGGTAAAACCCGAAATAAGCATCCGCTACCGATGGGCAGATGAGGAAGAAGATAATGCCTACTTCGAGTTTTTAATTCACACTGTCGAACTTACGGGAGCAACCGCGCTTGAAATAACTGACTTTGCCGAACCGGATGAAAAGAAAGATTCTATCAATTTGTGGGACTCACAGGTGGAAGAATTGAAACGGACACTCGGCATTTAGGTTGTTTTAGAGAATTATGTAATGTTCTTATCGTTTTTTACACTACTTTTGCCCCGTCAATCCGGATAGGCAATGGTGAAGATAAAACGATTATATACATTTATGCTGCAGACTTTCCTGCCGTTGTTCATTATGACCTTCGGTATCTGTCTGTTTATTGTACTCATGCAGTTCCTTTGGAGGTACATAGACGATATGGTAGGAAAGGGATTGGGCATTCCTGTACTCGGCGAAATGTTCTTCTACGCCGGCTTATCACTCTTCCCACTGGCTCTCCCGCTAGCCATTTTGTTGTCATCGCTCATGACTTTCGGGAATCTGGGTGAACGCCTGGAATTGCTTGCCATGAAATCCGCCGGTGTATCGCTTATTCATATCATGCGCCCCCTGATTATCACTATCGGACTTATCAGTGTCGGCGCTTTTTTCTTCCAAAACAATGTAATGCCTGTCGCACAGGTCAAATTATACACCCTACTCTATTCGATGCGTCAGAAATCACCGGAACTGGATATTCCGGAAGGTGTTTTTTACGGGGAAATCACAGGGTACAATGTGTATGTCAAAGAAAAAGACAAGACCGGTTTGCTCAAGGATATCATGATCTATGATTATTCGAAAGGATTCAATAAAACCAGTGTAATCGTTGCCGACTCCGGCAGACTCAAAACATCAGCCGACAAGTTATTTCTCGTGTTGTCGCTCTTCAATGGGGAGTCGTTCGAGAATATGGAAAACCAGTCCGGAGGCAGTAACAAGAAAACATCTGTTCCTTACCGCAGGGAGACATTCAATACCAAGGAGATACTGATCGAATTCGATGCCAACTTCTCCCGGACCGACGAATCTCTCATGGCAAACCAGTATATGGGCAAGCAGTTGAATGACCTGCAGTCTTCCATCGACTCCATGACCGTTCGGCTCGACAGTATCAAAGCACTCAATGCAAGAAGTGTTTATGACATGTCGTACAGAAGAACATTCTCCAAATCAAAAAGAGAATCGAGCCCACAGGAGGAATCGGGTGCTGCCGCAGTCGCATCAAACAAAACTGATTCGTTGACCAAGAAATCGGACGAGCCGGTCAGAATCATCAATTTCGACAGTCTGTACAAGGCTGAAGCGCCAAGTGGGCAGGCCGCATTACTTGTTCGCGCCAAATCAAATATTGAAAGCGTAAAAGCTGATTACTATTTTAAAGCCGCCACACAGGGAGACGAAGCCTACAAGCTGCGCCGTCACCTGACCGAGTGGCATAAGAAATTCACACTTTCGTTCGCCTGCATGGTTTTCTTCTTTATCGGTGCCCCGCTGGGAGCTATTATACGTAAAGGAGGACTGGGTATGCCGGTCGTTATCTCCGTTATCCTGTTTATCTTCTATTATATCATAGATAATATAGGGTTCAAGATGGCGCGCGACGGGATATGGCAGGCATGGGAAGGCATGTGGCTGAGTTCAGCCGTACTGGCTCCGCTGGGTATTTTCCTGACTTACAAAGCGGTAAACGATAGCGTGATACTGAATGCGGACACGTATCTGAACGCATTGAAAAACTTCATCGGCAAACGCGCCGGCCGTAAGGTGGAGAAAAAAGAAGTGATCATCTTCAATCCGGATTATGCTGCTATGCTGCCCCGCCTGGACAAGTTGGCGGAAGACTGCGTCGTATACCTTAAAAACCATAAGCGTTGGCTTAATTATTTTACTTTCTGGAAACAGGGAGGAAAAGATCATACAGCCGAACAGTTGGCTGCAGAAATGGAAGGTATCATCGACGAACTGGGAAACTCGGATCAGAATCTGATACTCAACAAGCTGATGGATTATCCCGTTATCGGAGGATACAACCAGCTGAATGCCAACATCAATGGAAAGGTCGGACTGATATTCGGACTGTTTTTTCCGATAGGAGTTCCGGTTTATCTGCTCGCCACCTACCAGCGTAAGTTATTGCGCCATGATATACAGGTTGTACAAAAGACAAGCCGCGAACTGGAAGATATGATCAGTAATTTGGAAACTAAAAATTTAAAATGATATGAGTGAGATCAAATTAAACACCATCGAAGAAGCAATTGAAGATTTCCGTGAAGGAAAATTCCTGATCGTAGTAGATGACGAAGACCGCGAAAATGAAGGAGACTTCATTGTGGCAGCGGAAAAGATAACACCCGAAAAAGTAAATTTCATGATGACATACGGTCGCGGTGTTTTATGCGCCCCGATCACAGAAGAACGCTGCCAGGAACTGGAGCTGGACATGCAGGTTGCCAGAAACACTTCCATGCTTGAAACACCGTTTACCGTAACAGTCGACAAACTGGGCGGGGGATGTACAACCGGTGTTTCCATGTTCGACCGTGCTGAAACGATCCGCGCATTGGCTGATAAGCAAACCAAACCTGCCGACCTGGGACGTCCAGGACATGTGAATCCGTTACGCGCCCGTTCACGCGGTGTACTTCGCCGTGCAGGACATACGGAAGCCGCTGTCGACCTGGCACGCCTTGCCGGTCTCTACCCTGCCGGAGCACTGATCGAAATCATCAATGAAGACGGCACCATGGCGCGTCTCCCGCAATTAGTGGAAGTGGCTAAAAAGTTCGATATTAAAATCATTTGCATCAAGGACCTGATCGCTTACCGCCTGAAGACAGAATCGATTGTCGACAAAGGCGTGGAGGTAGACATGCCTACACAATACGGTCATTTCCACTTGATCCCGTTCCGTCAGAAAAGTAACGGACTGGAACATATCGCCTTGATAAAAGGAGATATCTCCGGCGACGAACCCGTATTGGTTCGCGTACATTCTTCTTGTGCGACAGGCGACATTTTCGGTTCCATGCGTTGCGAATGCGGCGAACAGCTTCACAAAGCCATGCAGATGATCGAGAAAGAAGGACGCGGTGCCATCGTTTACCTGAACCAGGAAGGACGCGGTATCGGTCTGATGGATAAGATGAAAGCCTATAAACTGCAGGAAGAAGGACTGGATACGGTTGATGCCAACCTGCACCTGGGACACCAGGCTGATGAGCGCGATTACGGTGTCGGAGCACAGATACTGAAACATATCGGTATCACGAAAATGCGTCTGATGACCAACAATCCGATAAAACGCGTGGGCCTGGAGGCTTACGGTTTGACTATTGCAGAAAACGTTCCTATTGAAGTCACTCCCAACAAATATAACGAGTTTTATATGAAGACAAAGAAAGAACGTATGGGACATATCCTTCACAACATCAAATAAATTCATACTATCATGACACAAGTTTCAGATCGTTTAGCAAGTTTGTCGCCTTCCGCTACGTTGGCGATGTCTCAGAAGAGCAATGAGCTCAAAGCACAAGGTATCGATGTAATCAACCTGAGTGTGGGAGAACCTGATTTCAACACACCTGATCACATCAAAGAAGCAGCTAAAAAAGCGGTAGATGACAATTTCTCTCGTTACTCTCCGGTTCCCGGTTACCCGGCATTACGCAATGCTATCGTAGCCAAACTGAAGAATGAAAACGGATTGGAATATGCAGCTACTCAGATTTCTTGCGCGAATGGAGCAAAGCAATCCGTTTGTAATACTATCCTGGTACTGGTTAATCCCGGAGATGAAGTGATCATTCCGGCTCCGTTCTGGGTTAGCTATCCTGAAATGGTTAAATTGGCTGAAGGTAAACCGGTAATCGTTACGGCTGGCATCGAACAGGATTTCAAGATCACTCCTGCCCAGCTGGAAGCAGCTATCACACCGAAGACAAAAGCATTGATCCTCTGCTCTCCTTCCAACCCGACAGGTTCTGTCTACAGTGCAGAAGAGTTGGCAGGACTGGCTGAAGTATTGAAAAAACATCCGGAAATCATCGTTATTGCTGACGAGATCTACGAACATATCAACTATATCGGCAAACATCACAGCATCGCTTCCGTCGATGGCATGAAAGACCGTACTGTTATTGTAAACGGTGTTTCCAAAGCCTATGCAATGACTGGCTGGCGTATCGGTTTCATTGCCGGTCCGGAATGGATTGTTAAAGCCGTAAACAAATTACAGGGACAATATACTTCAGGTCCTTGCTCTGTATCCCAGAAAGCTGCAGAAGCTGCTTATACAGGCTCACAGGAACCGGTTGAAGAAATGCGCAAAGCATTCGAACGCCGTCGCGACCTGATCGTCAGCCTGGCAAAAGAAGTTCCGGGATTCGAGATTAACAAGCCGGAAGGCGCTTTCTACCTGTTCCCGAAATGCAGCTACTACTATGGCAAGACAGACGGAAACAACACGATTAAAGACGCTGACGATCTGGCTATGTATCTCCTGGAAGCCGCACACGTTGCTTGTGTAGGCGGAACTTCTTTCGGTGCTCCCGAATGTATCCGTATGAGCTATGCAACCAGCGACGAAAATATCGTGGAAGCTATCAAACGTATCAAAGAAGCTTTGGCTAAACTGAAATAAGAGAAAGCAAATCCTATAAACAGAAAAAGGGGTTCCGATAATTTCGGAACCCCTTTTTTATGTCATTCTGCTAACGCAAAATTATTCAGCACGCAAAGTAAAGCGTTTGAATGCAAGGATCTGCAATTCAGGATCTGCAGCCTTCATTACTTCTTTAACAGTCTTCTTGGCATCCATGATGTCTTCCTGGTTCAGCAAGCAAACTTCTTTCAAGAATTTGCTAAGACGACCCTGAGCGATGTTCTGGATCATCTGTTCCGGCAGGTTAGCAGCCTTTTCAGCAGAAACAGTAGCGATAATTTCTTTTGCTTTCGCTACGTCTTCAGCAGTGATCCAGCCCTTAGCCATATTGCTTTCCATATGATCTTCGCTATCCACGTGTGTAGGATTGATACCCGCTTTCTTCAAAGCAGCTTCAACGGCTTTCTGTACCTGTTCAGCTTTTGTCTTTTCGATAGCTACCTGGATTTCCTGTTCTTTTACAGATTCAGGAACACCGGCTTCGTCGATAGCGATCGGGTTCATAGCAGCGATCTGCATAGCGATGTTGTGGGCAACTTCTTCTGATTCCTTGTTGAATGCAACGATTGTACAGAGCTGATTCTTACCCATGTGGTTGTAAGTAGTGGTATAAGCACCTTCTACTACATTGTAGCCGTCCAGTTCCATCTTTTCGCCAGTGATACCGCTACGGTCAGTAACAGCGTCCTGGATAGTACCTTTACCCATCGGCAATGCTTTTACTTCGTCCAGAGTCTTGCACTTGTTAGCCACAGCAGCGTCAAGGATAGCCTGAGCCAAAGCAACGAAATCTTCGTTCTTAGCAACGAAGTCTGTTTCGCACTTCAAAGCGATAGTTGCAGCAAATTCACCGTCTTTTTTAGCCAGTACACAACCTTCAGCCGCTTCACGGTCAGAACGTTTTGCAGCAATTGCCTGTCCTTTTTTACGGATAATTTCCATTGCCTTTTCGATGTCACCGTCAGCTTCAGTCAAAGCCTTCTTACAATCCATCATACCAGCTCCACTCATTTTGCGCAGCTTGGTAATATCAGCCATAGTTACAGCCATAATCTTATTTCCTTCTATTTTAATGTTTATACTCTTTTAAATTGACAATGGACAATTGACAATTGACAATTACTGTCAAAAGCCAATTGCCCATTGTATTTGTATTCGAATTGTCAATTGTCAATTCTCAATTTTCAATTGAAATTACTCTTCTTCTTTAGCGTACTTGTCGGCAACGTTAGCATTCAGAGCTTCTTCGTCTTCTTTCTTAGTACGTTCTTTCTTTACAGTAGCTTTTCCTTTGCGTTCTCTTTTAGCACCTTCGCCTTCGCCGGCAGCTTCTGTATCGATTTTTTCAGCTTTGCGTTCCTGCAGACCTTCGTTCATTGCTTCGCAAATAGCGCCTAAGATAACTTCTACTGATTTAGTAGCGTCGTCGTTAGCCGGGATCACGTAGTCAATGTTGTTAGGATCAGAGTTTGTATCAACCATACCGAAAACGGGGATACCCAGACGGTTGGCTTCGCGAACTGCAATATGTTCTTTCATCACGTCAACAACGAACAAAGCAGACGGCAGACGAGTCAGGTCTACAATAGAACCTAAAGTCTTTTCCAGCTTAGCACGCTGACGAGTGATCTGAAGTTTTTCTCTTTTTGACAGGTTATCAAATGTACCGTCTTTTGTCATCTTATCGATAGTAGTCATCTTTTTGATGGCTTTACGGATAGTCGGGAAGTTAGTCAACATACCACCCGGCCAGCGTTCGATAACGTAAGGCATACCTACAGAAGCAGCCTTATCAGCGACAACTTGTTTTGCTTGTTTTTTAGTAGCAACGAAAAGTACTTTCTTACCCTGTTTAGCCAGGTTTTTCATTACTTCTGCTGCTTCGTCTACTTTAGCAACTGTCTTATATAAATCAATGATATGAATACCATTGCGCTCCATAAAGATATAAGGAGCCATAGCAGGATTCCACTTTCTTTTTAAGTGTCCGAAGTGTACACCAGCTTCTAATAACTGATCAAAATTAACTCTTGACATTTTTTTCTTTTTAAATCGTTTACTTTCTGTTTAATTTTCAACTATCAGGTAGTCCTCCGGCATGTCGACATGCAAAAGAAATCCCGACAATTTAGATACTAAACGCTTTGTCCTTGTAAGAAACTCACAAATAACATTAACGTTTGCTGAACTGGAATCTCTTACGAGCTTTCGGCTGACCCGGTTTCTTACGTTCAACAGAACGAGGATCGCGAGTTACGAATCCTTCTGCTCTCAACGCAGGTTTGTCTTCCGGATTAATCTTGATCAAAGCACGCGCGATAGCCAAACGTGCAGCTTCTGACTGACCTTTGAAACCACCACCGTCAAGGTTGATCTTGATATCATATTGTTCTTCAACATTCAGCTTTGCAAGCGGCTGCTTAACAATGAACTGAAGGATTGTAGAAGGAAAGTAATTTGCAAGATCACGTTTGTTGATAGTTATCTTTCCCGTTCCTTCGCTTACGAATACGCGAGCAACTGCTGCTTTACGTCTTCCTATTGCATTTACTACTTCCATAGTTATTATTTAAGTGAGTTTATATCGATTGACTTAGGCTGTTGAGCTTCGTGTTTGTGCTCTGTTCCTTCATATACATATAAGTTACCAAGTAACTTAGCACCCAGACGGTTTTTAGGCAACATACCCTTTACTACTTTCTTGAACAAATGACTAGCACCTTTCTTCATCAAGTCGTTAGGTGTGTACTCGATCTGTCCACCGGGATATCCGGTATATCTCAAATAAATACGATCGTTCCATTTGTTTCCTGTCAGAACGATTTTATCTGCATTGATAATGATTACATTATCACCACAATCAACATGAGGAGTGAAGTTGGGTTTGTACTTGCCGCGCAAAAGTTTTGCTACTTTTGCACAAAGGCGTCCCAAAGTCTGTCCATCAGCGTCAACGATGACCCACTCTTTGTTTACAGTTGCTTTGTTTGCAGAAATGGTCTTAAAACTTAAAGTATCCACTGCTTAATAAATTAATTAATTAATAACTCTAAAAAACAAGCGCTTAGTTTTTTCGCTGTCATTATCACTACGGACACTTGACGTAATAATGTGCTAGAAACTAAACCCTTAGTACAATTTGATAATATTCGGCTTGCAAAGGTACGGCTTTTCTTCGAAATACAAAATATTTGTACATCTTTTTCATTATGAACAGCTAAGAGATAGAAGGTATAAAGTACGGCAAACATTTTTTATAATCAATGAGATACCTATCGCTAATTTATTTTGTATATTTGCGATATGGGAACGTGGGAGAAGCAACAAGAGATAAAACGAGAGAAACGGGAACAGGATAAAATTCGTAAAGAAAGTCTTGGTAAATTCTTCTATGATCTGGCAAAACTAACATTTGCAGCTATCGTTTTAGGAGAAATGCTAGTTTTACAAAAAGATATATCGGATTTTATGAGTTGGTATATGATTTGTGTCGGTATTTTACAAACTTATATACTTGCTTATATTGGAAATAAAATATTAAAACAATAATAATATGAATGGGTTAGCTTTATTTTTCACAATCGGTTGTGTAGTAGCTGGTGCTTTCCTTGCATGGCTTTACACCAAACCTGGCAAAAGATGGCTGGATAACTTATAAATAATTTTTATAACAAGCTAAAGCTCTGTGTAAACACACAGGGCTTTTTTATTCAATAAAGTTACTTGCGGAAATAATACCCCAGTGAGAAAGTGACATTATTCTGATAAAGGGAAGATTCGCCGTCGTGTTTGGAAGTACGGCGGTCTAAGGTTCCGCATAGGGCGGATACGGAAAAGAAGAAATTGGAATATTCAACCTGTAATCCGAGATTTACTCCCAGGTCGAACGTTTGAAGGTCTGCCTCGCCCGATTTTCCGAAAACGATATCGGTATCGACATTTTTAGTACGCATCTTTCCGAAAAGAGAGAAATCGACAGCCGGACCGGCCATCACACTGAAATAGACATCGGTAAACTGGAAAGTATACACCAGGTTGACCGGAACAAGAATGGAATAGTAGTTACATTTCGTCTTCGGATAAGCCGGATCCAGCACCTCTCCATCCGAGATTTTGGAAAGATAATTACCTCCCTGATGCACGAATGCGACTTCCGGTTGCAATGACAGTCTCTTATATAAAGGTATCTGCGCCAACCCTGCCACACTGAAACCAAAGCGGGCTCCCGACTGATAGTTATTGTCAATCTTCTGTACCAGCGACGAATAAGCCAACCCGCCACGTACCCCCCAGGTAACCTGTGCCGCAGACGGCAAGATCATCAACATCACCAATATTATTACCAATCCAATTTTTTTCATGCTATATCCTCTTTTCTACGAGCAAAGATAGTTTTTTTTTCTAACGATGATACTTATTTCATGAAATTAACGTATGATTCAGCAAATTGAAAGAAAACAGAACATATATCAGTAAATAAAGCCACCCCGACCCTAAAATCGAGGTGACTTACTTTTTGTCTGTTGTTGCTCTTCACAGAGATCGAACAGAAGAACTTTATTTCATTACTTTAGTATTAATATCTACCGCTTGTTCGCCTGTCGCAGGGTAATGACCATAGGGCGGTTTACAAACCGCCCCTACGATACGCGGTAAACAATTTAGAATTATTTGATTTTAAATAATTGCTTATTTTACGATTGCTTTTACAGCAGCTTCGCCTTCTACAGCAACGATTACTACACCTGCAGGAGCAGAGATTGTTGCTTCGTCGGAAGAAAGAACTGCGTTAGCTACAGTCTGACCAAGTACATTGCTGATGGCAACTTTCTTGCCTGCTGCACCCTTGATGATTACTGCACCATTAGTTGCAACTACGCTGATTGAAGAAGCTGTGATATCTTCGTTTGCTACAGCCTGACCATCGAAGTTTTCTTCCATGTTGAATGTTTCACCGTTCAGGTAGCTGTCAGTAACAACTACTGTACCGTTGATCCAACGCAGGTAACCTTCATCGTTTGCTGATTCATCAAAAGCTTCTTTCGATGTTTTTGAATATTCTTTGTACTGAGTCTGGATCTTGAATGAACCGGCTTCGTTATTTACGTAACGGAAAGCGAACTTAGCTACATTGAATGCAGGATCTGTCATACCCAATTTTACTACTTCACCACCCTTGCGAGTAATATACAGTGTATCGTTAGTATGGATACCTTCTACAAATGACAGTTTTGCTTTATAGTCCTGACCTGCTTCTACCATATTTACATACGGATTGTTGTGCAGGTGTTCCTGTTTGTAAGCATAAGCTGTGTCGATCAGGTTGATCAGGAAGCGGCCCTTAACAAGCGGAGTCTTGATAGCGTGAGGACAAACACCATGTTCCTTAATCCACTCAGGATCGTTGTGTTCTGCATCGTCCGGACAATAAGTATCAAGTTTCTTCTCTACATTTACACCCAACAGATACTGGTAGCAAGTATTTGCAATACCATCAGCATCAGCACGGTCTACATAAGCAGTATCAACGAACAATGCAGGGTTTGCACCGATTACACTGTTGTTTACATTCAGGAAGCTCAAAGTATCTTTTTCTACAACAGACTTAACATCAGCTTTTTCGAACAATACTTCTGTAGGATATTCATCACGATAGATCTTAACGATATCACCCCAGTCTTTTTTAACCTTGCGGTATTCAGGAGCACCATCTTCTTTTACCACCATGATAGAGTTGTCGCTCACTTCATACAGGCCTCTTTGTTTCAAAGCACCCCACTGAACACTGTTAGCTACGTCGATTTTCTTTTCGCCTAATTTTGTTACAGCTTTAGAAGGTTTACCATCTTCCTTGCTACGCTCCGGCAAAGTAACGATACTATAACCATTCGGTTTAGCTTTCAAAGCAAAACGGAAACCGGTTCTAGCATCAGCTTCTTCATTACATGCGTAGTAGTTCAGATTGTTTCCTGATAAGAACTTCACATATTCAAGATTTGCTCTGTTCTGAATTTCGTAAGGAAGTATAGCCAATACAGACTTAGTTTGTTTTTTAGGATCTGTAATCTGATTACCCTTTGCATCTTCAGTATAGAATGTAGTTGTGATGAACACTGTATCAACTTCATTGATTTCTTCACCATCTTTGTTTACTTTCTGATCCAAACGCAGGTTCCAAATACCAGCAGCATCTTCGTCAGCAACAACACCCAGTTGATGAGTACCGTTAGCCTGATGATTTTCAGCCCAGTAACCTACTGCATTTTGTGTTTCATTGTGATACTGTCCGATATGGAACTTCTGATTTCTCAATTCGTTCGGAGTCGCAGTTCTAAAGCCGTCGAATTTTGTAATATCGTCGTTAGCAAACAATCTTACTTCAACGGTATCGTTTACCATACCTTCAGGAGCATCTACAGTTTCAAACTTGTAAACATTATCCTTGCCGGTCTGACGGAAGCTAACACCTGTCAGCGTCTTACCACTTTCACGGTTTGTCAAAGTAAATGTTTTATCAGCATTTACAGCAGTAATAGCCCACTGTACTTCCGGAGTATTGCTCAGAACAGAGTTCTTGTTTACATAATCGGCACTTGCTGTTCCGTCTGCATCGTAATCTACTGTTGACAGGATACCGTTCTTCTTGTAGATAACGCTTGTAGGATCTGCTTTTTCTTCAGCTTTATCTGTCAAGAAAGAGATACTCATGAATTTACCTAACAAGTTTTTGTAGTTAACCATATCAGAAGCTGTCAACGTGATATACGGATACGTTGCAGATGCTTCCGGATTTACTCTAGTTCTCAAATATGCAACATCTTTACTCAAGTTGTCTTCAAGGATGATAATTCTTGCGTCTGCCAAGCTGCTATTTGAACCAACCTTAACTGTTGTAACAATATCAGTTGATTTAGTACTTGTACTTGCTGCAAATTCGAACCAAGAATAGTATTTACCAGCTGCAGCGTCAGCCAGTTCATCAGCCGTAACTGTTTTAAATACATTCTTATTTTCATCGGTCTTATCATTGACAACTAATACGATATAGTTATCACCCGATTTGATCTGGAACTTAGTTGTACCTGCAACACTGATCTTATCTCCACTAGCATCAACAGCCACCAATGAACCTGCAAATGCTTCAGCACCTACAATTTCTTTATCGCTATCTTCAGCTACTTTGAAAGTCAGGTCGAAGCCATTGGCTGTACGCTGATTCAAAACTGCAGCATCAATAGGGAAATCTAATGCTTTGTAGAAACCGAAAGCAACAGGAGTTTTCGCATCAGTAGCAACCGAAAAATCAGCTTTAATTGATCCCGTTCCTAAAAACAAAGCTACACCACCATTATACTCCGCATTAGAATTGAATGAGCTTGTTTTACCAATATTAGCAAACTTACCGTCAAACGCTTTGTTTTCGAAAGTGTATTCACCGCTTGCGCTTCTTACCGGTTTCCAAAGGTATTGACCGATATTTGCAGCAGTTATACCAACTACAGTTGTAGACATTTCTGCATCAGCATCTTTGCCTGCAACATATAGTAATTTACCTTTTTCTGCAGAAATGAAATAGTAAGTATCATCAGCTACTTTGGCTACCTTTGTTAAATCATTGCTATTTGCCTGAACATTTTCATCGGCGGTGTATTGAGCAAATTTAAGTTTCACACCTGAACCAGCAACTGTTGCAGCAGCGTTACTTCCTGTTAAATTAAGCTCATCATCTACATTAATTGTATTAGAACCATTGGTAATCGCCACAGCTGCTACAATTTTACCAGCCTTTGCGGCTGTTCCAAATTTAAACTTTACAGCATTAGCAGACTTAGCAGCAACTTCTAAGTTCCCATTTGCATCGCTTTTAGCAGACAAATACTCTCCTTCGGCATTCTTCAAATAAAACTGACCTTCAACAGGTTTTTCGTCACCATCCAAAACCTGTTCCAAAGTCCATTCTGAACCATACGCTTGAACTGTAGGAGTTCCAGCAGACGTTCCATCTGCCGCCAGGTAATTTGTTACCGCACCTGTAGCTCCATCAGCCACTGTAACATTAGTTCCGATCAAAACACTCTGACCGATTTTCGGCGCAGTGATTTCAATCACTCTAGCGTCCAGCGTCGTCCAAGCTCCGGCTGCCAAGAGGACAGCCACTAACGTAGAAAACTTTTTGTTCATAATCAATAAATTTAATATTAATAATAGTGTTATATAAAAGTCCTGTTCTATGTCGTTTAAATGTCATCAATTGTTAAATGACTAGTTTAAACGTTCCTTTTTTCTCGCCAGCAAATTTACGACATTCTTTCGAACCTCCAATCATTTCATCAATATTTTTTCCAAATCTATCTTCTTTCTTATCAACGCATTATAAAAGTGAGTACGAAATTCACACTTTTTGACACGAAGTTAAAAAAGGCTCGAAAACATGACTAGAAAAAAGGAACGATTATTTTAGTCATACTTTTTCGAGCCTTCGATGTTTGATATTCAATTCCTAGAATACAGTTTTCGAGCCCTTTCAAAAAAGGCATTTTTGACCCTTTTGCCGGTTACCTTTCAAACGGATGCCTACCCGTCAGAACCCCGATGCCTACTCGTTTTAGAGCCGATTACCATCCATTCAGGAAAAGAACGGTTTCAGACGGTGAAATGTTAATGAGTCTCACGAGTCTCATAAGTCTCACCCCCCGTTTTCAATTTTTAACATGCTTGCCTTTTTCCGTCTTCCGGTAGCAACCTATTGATACTAACTCAACTAAACCATATAGCTGGGCATTTTTCAACATACGGAATACGCTCGCACGGCTGATTCCCCGGACGCTCGCCTCGGTCAAAACCTCTGCCGTTTTAAACTCATCGGGCATCGCATCGAACAGGCCGACCTGTGCATCCGGCAATTTGTGATGCTGATCCGCATCGCTGTGCTTCAGACTGGTGCTCACCAGCAACGAATGACGCAGGCAATGCGTACCGATATGGTAAGCTATTTCGAAATCATCGTCCGAAATCTCGATATCTTCCTCCATGCTACGGCTTTCTCCTTTACGTATCCCCGTCAGTGTCATGGCAATACGGAAAATAATCAGGCGATGGCGCAGCACCACCGAAGTCACGTCGCTGTTACCGAATACGCGTACATTATAATATTCACGTTCAAAGTAACGGTCGAGACGTTTACGCTGCTTATCGGAGAAGGACACGAACGTGTGCGATTTCTCCAGGTGTACCGCCATATCGAGCACGCGCAACCCCAAATTGTTGAAGTAATGCACACTGCTCATCGTATTGTCCGACGATGTCAGCGGCTGATAATCCGTACGACCGGCAATGCGGTAAATCAACAGACGGCTGTAAAGCCCGCTTTCAGTGGAAGGGATCAGCTTCTGCAACATCGCAGGCGTACCGGTTGCCAGGAATCCCAGTTCGGGAGCTTCCACAAAAGAAGTCCCGTTCGTTCTCGAAGAACAACTGATCCGCTCATGATGGAAAGCCTGGTTCAGGACATAGCCGTAACCGCCGAAATCCTGCATCATCGTATTGTTCACCGACTCCAGCTCGGTCTCGAAGAGCAGCGAAGCATAAGGTTTGTTTATCTCCAGCTGTTCGATCATACGCGCCGTAGAGGTATAGCCGCTCATATGAAGCCGCTTTTCATATACCGGTTCGGGCTCTTCGGGGACAGGACCTGCGGGGAGTTTTGCTTTTCCCGTACGCTGCTGCGCCTTGTAAAGCTCATAAGCCTCTTTCTCTTTTTTCGCTTCCTTCACCAAAGCTTTCGAGTTATTCAATACGTACTCCTGCCAGTAGTCAACCAGTTTATGGAGCATGCTGATACAACCCTTTCCACTTCCCGATTCACCAACGATCAGGGTGTAGAAAGGAGGTTTGTAAGGTGTTTTCTTCAACATGCCGCTGACACCGGGCAACACGGTACTAAGCATCGTGATCGAGGATATCGCCATCAGATCGTATTCACGCTCGTCTCCGGACGTTTTGAGAACGTCCAAAAGCAGTCCCGGAAGACGGTCCAGAACCGCCTTGTCGAAGTGGGGCAAACACGCTTCATCCGGCTCAATATCAAAGCCCATAGGAGACAATTCTTCAGATGCCTGATTTTCAGGAAGAGGGGTGAGACTTGTGAGACTGTTGAGACTCGCCGGCCTGGAAGGAGGCACAGGTGGAGTCCAGGGATTCGATCCGTGCGCCCCGCGATAACGCTGGTAGATATCCGCCACGATGCCCCGGATTTCTTTCTCCGGAAAACCCGGTTCCGAGTAGCGGCGCAGGCATTCGGACTCCACCTCATACTCCGCAAAACCGGCACTGTTCAGCGCCGAAGCCAACTTCACCAGATAGCTGTGGCGGCCTCCGTCCATAAAAGAGTTGTCCGATTCGAAACGGTCGATGTAATTCGACAACGTCGTCTTTACCGGTTGTCCCGTCACATGTCCGGAAGGTCGGGCTGCCGGAGCTGCCTGTTGCTTTTCAGCCTTCAGTTCTTCGACAGGGATATGCACCACGCGCGATTCCTCTTTATAGAAAGCCTCCGGATCGTAACCCGCAAAGCAGCCGCGGTTGGCGTCCTTGCCCGAAATGTCCACTTTCACGCCCGGAAGGTCGTGTTCGATCATCCGGCTCACATACCCGAATGCCGACTGATGGTCCGCCAAAGAGCTATCCACCAGCACAAACAGTTTGTCACCCGTACCCGAAGGACTGACATGTCCCGCTTTCACATAATCGAGAGCCTCCGCCTGATGCAGAAAATCAAGCGCCGACCCCGGCACATCGTCCAGGTCGATCGGCACACACTGGCTGTAACGTACCATGTGTTCCAGTTTACGGCCGCCCTCCATCACGCCGCCCGCCACCAGCAGGGGCAGACGCTTCTTCGTACTCTCGGCATGTTCCGCATCGTGGGCAGCCAGATAGCCGCGCAAACGTTCGACGGCAGCCTTGTGCTTTCCGTTCTTTACTCCGGCAAGGTAATCATCCAAAAAGATGGTTGCGCAGACCGCTGTCTTGAATGCCGATTCAAAGAATGAGCATTCCACTTGTTGTTTTTTCAATTCACTCATGAAACAAATTTTTAATGACACCTGATCAGGGTTCTCCCAAATGGTCTATCAATACGGAGACCTGCTTCGGCGTATACAATTTCTGAAACTTTACCCATCCTGCGGCTTCGAGCTTCGCTTTCAGCCCGCGGGAAGTGCGTATCCATTCCCACATACGTTTATAGGCAATCACCGGTGTCTGACCCGGAAAATACAATTGGGCAAATTCCGTTACCCCATACGCTCTCCCCCAGGGAGACATTTCTCTTTTTTTACCGTCCATACTGTTTTATTTTTTAGACAATTAAGTGACTACAATATACGTATAATATCCATACGTTATCCTCCGAAAGACAACTATTTACAGAAAAAGAAATACATACTGATCATTCCCTACCATCCGGTAGCTTCCGGTGAGAAACAAAGCATATATTATCTTTGTGATGTAGTTCAAAGAGAGCTACTTATTACACTAACCCTTAAACATTTAAAAGTATGTCAGTAAAGTACAAGCTGGTCCAGAAAAAGGACCTTACAAAAGGAGCGGCAGCGGATGCCAAGCGGTATTATGCCTCGGCTCCGGTCAGCGGCACAATGGATTTCGATTCGATCTGTGACGTAGTAGCCGATCGTTCGACGGCGAGCGACGGCGATGTTTCACTGGTAGTGCGCGGGCTGTTGCGTGCCATGGAAGAATCGCTGCTGCGCAACGAGGTCGTACAGTTGGGCAGGCTGGGGAATTTCCGCCTCTCGATCGGCAGTTCGGGAACGGTTGCAGAAAAGGATTTTCAGGCAAGCATGATCCGCAAGCCGAAGATCATCTTCACACCGGGCACGAAATTGCGGGCGATGATCGAAAAGGTCAGCCTCGAACGCATCGGCAAGGAACCGGAACAATCCGGAGGCGACGGGGAAGATGACCGTCCGGTCATTGAGTAACCTTTCTTTAAATCATTCACTTATAAACTTAAAAAAAGATGTCCAAATTCAAACGAATCATCGAATTTATTCTTGCATTGCTGAACTTTTTGTTTCACTTTAAACCATCGACAGATGATGAAGCAACTACCGTCACTCAAACGTATCCTAGCCCTGCTGCTCCGCCTGGCAAGGAAAGGGATCACACTCTATTTACACCTGTCCCTTAGGATCAGGCTGAAGCTATTGTAAGGGCGGTGGGATAAAACCCGCCCTTACCAAATTCATCAATTGTCAATTAAATCGCCACTCTTCCAGACAAAAATAGTATCTTTGTAAGGTCGAGATTAAAGAATCATATATGGAACCATTTATACATCTACACGTCCATACCCAGTATTCTCTGCTGGATGGGCAAGCCTCTATCGATGCTTTGATAGACAAGGCTCAGAAAGACGGCATGAACGCGATTGCAGTGACCGATCACGGGAATATGTTCGGTATAAAAGAGTTCTTCAATAAAGTTTCCAAGAAGAACGGTAAGCCGCTCGGAGCTATCAAGGATCTTGAAAAGGAACTGAAGACGCTGAAGGCGAAAGAAGAACTTACCGCTGACGAACAGGCTCGGATAGAAGCGATCCCGGGATTGATAGAAGCTGAAAAGAAAAAGATATTCAAGCCCATCATCGGATGCGAGTGTTATTGTGCCCGCAACGGACGGCATAACAAGTCAACCAAGGAAGACCGTAGCGGTTACCACCTGATCGTGCTGGCTAAAAACCTGCGGGGATATAAAAACCTGATCAAGATGGTCTCCATCTCATGGACCGAAGGTTTCTATGGCCGTCCGCGTATCGACCACGAACTACTGGAAAAATATCACGAAGACCTGATCGTCTGTTCCGCCTGTCTCGGAGGTGAGATTCCGCAGCATATCATGCATGACCGGATAGACAAGGCGGAAGAATCGATCCTCTGGTTCAAGAACCTGTTCGGCGAAGACTATTACCTGGAAATGCAACGGCACGAGACACACGATCCGAATGCCGACTGCACCACGTATCCCAAACAGCAGGAAGTGAACAAGGTCTTGATCGAACTGGCTCACAAACACAATATCAAGCTGATCGCCACCAACGATGTGCATTTCGTCAACCAGGAAGATGCCGAGGCACACGACCGCCTGATCTGCCTCAGTACCGGCAAAGACCTCGACGACCCGACCCGTATGCGCTATTCCAAACAGGAATGGATGAAAACGACCGCCGAGATGAACGCCATCTTTGCCGATATTCCCGAAGTACTCAGCAATACGCTTGAGATAGCCGACAAAGTAGACTTCTACTCCATCGACAGCGGTCCTATCATGCCGACATTTGCCATACCGGAAGAATTCGGAACCGAAGAATCCTACCGCGCCAAGCTGACCGAACAGGATCTGTTCGAAGAGTTTACACGCGACGAGAACGGCAAAGTCGTCCTGAGTGAAGAAGATGCCAAAGATAAGATCAAGAAGCTGGGCGGATACGATAAACTCTACCGTATCAAGCTGGAAGCCGACTATCTGAAGAAACTGACCTACGACGGAGCCAGAGAATGCTATGGCGAAGATCTGTCGGAAGAAGTCAGGGAACGCCTGGATTTCGAATTGCACATTATGAAGACAATGGGTTTCCCCGGATACTTCCTTATTGTGCAGGACTTTATTAAAGCAGCCCGCGAAGAACTGGGCGTATCGGTAGGTCCCGGACGTGGTTCGGCTGCCGGTTCGGCTGTTGCCTACTGTCTGGGGATCACCAAGATCGACCCGATCAAGTACGACCTGCTGTTCGAACGTTTCCTGAATCCCGACCGTATCTCCCTCCCCGATATCGATACCGACTTCGATGATGACGGACGCGGCGAGGTGTTGCGCTGGGTAACGGAAAAATACGGAGCCGACCGGGTAGCACATATCATTACATATGGTACGATGGCAACCAAATCAGCTATCAAGGATGTTGCCCGCGTACAGAAACTTCCGCTTTCCGAATCGAACCGGCTGGCAAAACTGGTACCGGACAAGATTCCGGACATGAAGAAGTTCAAGCTGAAAGATGCGATCAACTATGTGCCCGAGCTGAAAGAAGCCGCTACCGGTAATGATCCGCTGGCACGTGATACATTAAAATATGCACAGATGCTGGAAGGCAACGTACGTAACACGGGCGTGCATGCCTGCGGCGTTATCATCGGGCGTTACGATATTTCCGATGTCGTTCCGGTAAGTACGGCGAAAGACAAGGAAACCGGCGAAGAAATGTTGGTGACCCAATATGAAGGATCGGTGATCGAAGAGACCGGACTGATCAAGATGGACTTCCTGGGACTGAAAACGTTGTCCATCATCAAGGAAGCCATCGAAAACATACGGCTGACTACCGGTGAGGAGCTTGATATCGACCATATCAGCCTGGAGGATCCACCCACCTACAAGTTATACTGCGAAGGAAAAACAACCGGAACATTCCAGTTCGAATCCGCCGGTATGCAGAAATACCTGAAAGAATTGCAGCCGTCGAAATTCGAAGACCTGATTGCCATGAATGCCCTGTATCGCCCAGGCCCTATGGATTATATCCCTTCTTTCATTGCCCGTAAACAGGGAAAGGAAGAAATCAAATACGATATACCGGTGATGGAACGTTACCTGAAAGATACATACGGTATCACCGTCTATCAGGAACAGGTCATGCTTCTGTCACGTTTGCTGGCCAACTTTACCCGTGGTGAAAGTGATGCCCTCCGTAAAGCGATGGGTAAGAAACTGATTGAAAAGATGAACCACCTGAAATCGAAGTTCATGGCTGGTGGACAAGCAAACGGTTATAAACCGGAAACGCTGGAAAAGATTTGGGGAGACTGGGAAAAGTTCGCGTCGTATGCTTTCAATAAGAGTCACGCCACCTGCTATTCGTGGGTCGCTTACCAGACAGCTTTCCTGAAAGCGAACTATCCTTCGGAATACATGGCTGCCGTACTGAGCCGAAGTTTGTCGAATATCGTGGATATCACGAAGTTCATGGACGAATGCAAGGCGATGGGTATACAGGTATTAGGCCCGGATGTGAATGAATCGATCCTGAAATTCAGCGTAGACAAGGACAAGAACATCCGCTTCGGACTGGGAGCCGTCAAAGGTGTCGGCGAATCGGCTGTACAGAATATTATCGAAGAGCGGAAGAAGAACGGTCCGTACAAAAACATTTTCGATTTTGTGGAACGGGTGAACCTGACCGCCTGTAACAAGAAGAACATCGAATCGCTGGCTTTGGCGGGTGCATTCGACAACTTCGGCATACAACGCGAACAGTTCTTCGGGGAAACAGGGAAAGGGGAACTTTTCCTGGATACGCTGGTACGCTATGGCAACAAATACCAGATGGACAAGAGCACGGCAGCCAATTCATTGTTCGGCAGCGACGACCTTTCGATTGCCATCGCCAAACCGGAAATTCCGGTATGCCAGCGCTGGAGCGACCTGGAGCGCCTGAACAAAGAAAAGGAACTGGTCGGCATTTATCTTTCCGCCCACCCGCTGGATGAATTCCGTATCGTGCTGACGTATGTATGCAACACGGGTATGGCAGAACTCAGCGACCGGGAAAGTCTGAAAGGGCGCGAGATACTGCTGGGCGGCATCGTCACCGATTTCCGGGAAGGGATGACCAAGACGGGCAAGCCTTACGGGGTAGTCAAGATAGAGGACTTTACCGGTAGCGGCGAGATCGCCTTGTTCGGCAACAACTATATAGAGTACAGCAAATACTGTAAACTGGGTATGTACCTGCTTATCACCGCCCGCGTGGAACCACGCCGCTGGAATGAGAACGAGCTCGATTTTAATATCGGCTCGATCCGCCTGTTGCAGGACGAGAAAGACAAGCTGATCGAGAAGATCAGCATTACCCTGCCGATACATGACCTTGACGAACCTACAGTCAATGAATTATCGGTGCTGATCAAGAACAATCCGGGTCAGAGCCTGTTATATTTCAGAGTAGTGGACGGAGAACACAATATCGCACAGAATTTCTTCTCACAGAATATCCGGTTGAACGTGACAAGCAAGCTGGTTGAATTCCTGCAGGAGAATGAGAATATTGATTTCAAAATTAACGGGTAAAGTTGTACGGTGCAGAAAGAATTAGTACTTTTGGCACCGCAAAAGGGAACAATTTAAATTAGATATACAATTATGGCACTAGAAGTTACAGATGCAAATTTTGAAGAGTTAGTAAACTCAGGTAAGCCTATGGTCCTTGACTTTTGGGCAGAATGGTGTGGTCCTTGCCGCATGGTCAGCCCGATCATCGATGAACTGGCAACCGAATATGAAGGACGCGTTACAATCGGTAAGATGGACGTAGACAACAACAACGACGTTGTCGGTCAGTTTGGAATCCGCAATATCCCGACCGTATTGTTCTTCAAGGACGGTAAGTTGGTAGACAAACAGGTAGGCGCAGCTCAGAAGCCTGTTTTTGTTGCTAAGATCGACGCTCTTTTATAATCATTTCATAGCGCGCAGCATTTCGCGCTTTCCCGGAGGGCCGGGTATTCTTTCAACGGAATACCCGGCCTTCTGCATCATACGGCGGACTACTCCTTTGGCACAATAGGTGGTAAGGATCCCTCCTTCCGACGTATGCGCATAGATTTTATCGAATATCTCCTGGCTCCACATCTCCGGCTGCTTGTCCGGGGCAAAGGCATCGAAATAGACGAGGTCGATGTCTTCGGGTAATTGGCAAGTATTGCTGTCCCCCTGTATCTTATGCAAAGTGAAACGGTCGGTAATCTTTGCCGCTTCATTCCAGGATGCGGCATGTAACGCGCCGAACCATTCTTTCTTTTCCGGACAGATCACGTCTCCGTAGTTCAATGCCCCGACCAGTTCAGGGGCTAGCGGATAAAGCTCGACAGAGTAATAATTCACAGAACGGTTATTCTCTTCCGCATCCAGCAAGGTCAGGAAGGCATTCAGCCCTGTCCCGAAACCGATTTCGAAGACGGTAATATCTTTTTTGGTCTGATGATGCAATCCGGCTTCAATAAAAACATGGCGCGACTCCTGTACCGCCCCGTTCACCGAGTGGTAGTGTTCGTCCATTTCCGGGATAAATAAAGTATGACTGCCGTCGGCTGTCTGCTGCAATTCGCGATTGATATGATTCTGTTCCACGATATATCTCTATTAATATTGCAAAGGTAGAGAAAATATTATCTTTGTAAAAAAATAGTCTGATGTACTGGAAATTCATTTGCTCCATCCTACTCTCCGTGATTTGTCCGCTGGTAATGACAGCACAAAAAACCTATTCCGTCAAAGGCGTAGTAAAAGAAGCCGCCAGCGGGGAACCTATTCCCTACGCAACCGTGATCATATGGAATACGACACAGGGGACAGCCACCGACTCTGTCGGCCATTTTGAAATAACCGGAATCACGCCCGGCAGCTATCGCCTGCAAGCTTCGTTTCTAGGATATAAACCGACGGTAACGGCAGAATTCCGCGTCGCCAATAAAGACATCTTTTTCCCGATCGAGCTGGAACCTGCCAGCGAAAGCCTGCAGGAAGTGAGCGTCGTCGCCTCCCCGTTCCGTAAAACGGCTGAAAGTCCGCTCGGCTTGCGCGTCATAGGATTTAAAGAGATTGAAAAGAGTGCCGGCGGAAACCGGGATATATCACGCGTCGTCCAGTCTTTTCCCGGAGTGGCTTCGACGGCTGCATTCCGAAATGACTTGATGGTGAGAGGCGGGGGACCGTCAGAAAACCGTTTTTTCCTGGATGGGGTAGAAATTCCGAATATCAACCATTTCTCCACACAAGGGGCTTCAGGCGGACCGGTCGGGATCATTAATCCGGATTTCATACGTGAAGTGAATTTCTATTCGGCGGCTTTTCCGGCAGCCAGGGGAAACGCGCTGAGCTCCGTACTGGATTTCAAATTACAGGACGGGAATAAGGAAAAGTTCTCCTTACGCGGCGTACTGGGAGCTTCCGATATAGGGGTGTCAGTCAACGGACCTATGGGAGATAAAACGACTTACCAGGTATCCGTCAGGCGGTCATACCTGCAATTCCTGTTCGATATGATCGGGCTTCCTTTCCTGCCGACCTTCACGGACGCGCAGTTCAAGATAAAACATTCTTTCAACAAGAAAAACGAACTGACATTTCTCGGTCTGGGAGCTATCGACGATATGAAACTGAATACCGGAATGAAAGACATGAGCGAGAAGAACCAGTATATCCTGGCTTACCTGCCGGTTGTCAAGCAAAAGACCTATACGCTGGGAGCCGTCTACAAGCATTATGCAGGAAAAAATATCTATTCGCTGATCGCCAGCCGCAGCCAGATGAACAACAAAAACATCAAATATCGTGATAATGACGAAAGTACGCCGGATAACCTGACGCTGAATTACCGTTCGGACGAGATCGAGAACAAATTCCGCAGTGAGAATATCTTCCGTCTCCCTTACATACAATTGCAGGTAGGCGGCAACGTCGACTATTCGGAATATACCAATCACACTTTTCAGAAACAATTTACGACCAATCCCTACGAGATTACCTACCGGACCGACCTGGGGATATGGAAATGGGGATTATATGCCACTGCCATCTATGAAAGCGACAATGAGCGTTTTACCGCATCATTGGGACTTCGTACGGATGCCAGCAATTATTCATCCAAAATGAATAACATGCTCGACCAATTGTCCCCGCGCCTGTCACTTTCCTACCGGATTGCCGGGGACGTTTACCTGAATGCCAATGCCGGACGTTATTACGAGCTTCCTCCTTACACCGTGATGGGTTTCAAAGACAATAACGGCAATTATATCAATAAGTCCAACGACCTGCAATATATCCGCAGCGACCAGGCGGGTCTCGGGCTGGAATACCGCCCTTCTTCTTATCTGAAATTCACGGCTGAGGGATTCTACAAGCATTATAATTGTTACCCGATGTCGGTCATCGACAGCATTCCGCTCGCCTCCAAAGGGACCGACTACGGTGTACTGGGAAATGAAGCCGTTACTTCCACAGCTACCGGACGCGCCTACGGGATGGAGCTGATGGGACGCTGGTACAATTATAAAGGGCTTACCTTCATCGCCTCCTATACGTATGTGAGAAGTGAATTTAAGGACGGCAGAAATACAGGCAAATACCTGCCTTCTGCCTGGGACAATAAGCACCTCTTCACTTTCAGCGGGACGTATTCCCTCCCCCGTAACTGGGATATAGGAGCCAAACTCCGGGTAGTCGGCGGTGCTCCCTATACTCCTTACGACGTAGAAAAGAGCAGTTATGTGGAAGCGTGGGATGCCAGCGGTAGCCTTTACTACGATTACAGCCGCTTCAACAGCGAGCGCCTGAAACCGTTTACCCAGCTGGACCTGCGTGTGGACAAGACGTTTTACCTGAACAAAATCATGCTCGGCTTCTATATCGACCTGCAAAATGTACTTAATTCGAAATACAAAGAGCAGGATGTATACATAAAAACGGGAAAGATCGTAAATCCCGAAGCTCCCAGGGGTGAACAACGGTATGAACTGAAGCCTGTAGAACGTATGACTGGGACCTTATTACCCAGCATCGGCATCATGATTGAAATATGATACCCTTGATTTTCTTGCGTTTTTCTTTGCCATAGTTCTGCATACCTCACAAATAATGTCTATTTTTGTAGCCGGGATTAAGGACTGTAACAGATAAGGTATCAATGTTTAATACAACTTTAAGAAATAGAATACACCACATACGAATATTGTTTATACTTGTATGCTTATCGTTGACTATCCCATGTCATGCTGAAGAGGATACCCACCCCATTCTTATCATCAGCTCCTATAACCCGGACACCCGCAATACGACTCAGAACATCTCCGAATTTATGGAGGAATACAAACGTCTGGGGGGCACCGCACCGGTCATCATCGAAAACATGAACTGCAAAAGTTTGCCGGAGGCTCCTTTGTGGAAGAAAAAAATGGAAACCTTGCTGGAAAAATACAAGAACGAAAATACTCCGCAGATTATAGTTATCTTAGGGCAAGAAGGATGGGCTTCCTACCTCTCACAAGACCATCCGATTCTGATAGACATACCTGTCATATGCGGTATGGTCAGCAGCAATGCCGTCATACTGCCGGACTCCAGTACCAGGATGAGTGAATGGGAGCCGGAAAGCATAGATATCAAAAGTTATGCCGACAAAGGATATCATCTCACGGGATTTACCTATAATTACGATATAAAAAAGAACCTTAAACTGGCCCTGGACCTTTATCCTGCGACAAAACATTTCGCATTAATAACAGACAACAGCTACGGCGGTATCGCCCTGCAGGCACTGGTAAAAAAAGAGTTGAGAGAATTTCCGGAGCAAAGCCTGATCTTACTGGACGGACGAAAGAACAATATTTATACGATTGTCGAACAAATAAAAAAGCTACCCAAAGAAACTGTTATCTTGTTAGGTACATGGCGTGTAGATGTAAACGATGGCTATTATGTAGGTAATGCGACTTACACCATGATGTCCGGCAACCCGACTCTCCCGGCTTTCACTCTGACATCGATCGGACTCGGTCACTGGGCTATAGGAGGTTATATCCCTAAATACCGTCCGATAGGAAAAGATCTGGCCAGGCAGACTATCGATATCCAAACAAAAAAGGTACAGCTTACAGATATAGAGACGATAAATATACCTAACACCTATACTTTCGATGCCAAAAAGCTGAAAGAATTCAACATTGAAAAAGGTAGTTTACCCGATGATTCTATATGGATCAACACCGACGGGAATCTGTTCGTGAAGTACAGATTCGAGATTCTGTTGATCGTGGCCTGCGTATTATTGCTCTTCCTGGTCATGATCCTGTTCTTCCTGTTCAAAACCAACCGGCTGAAAGACAAACTGCTGGATATACAGAAAGACAATGTTATTATTATGAATAACATACAGTCTTCCATCCGCTTTATCAAACCGGATTACTCGGTGAAATGGGAAAACCAGATCAAAATGCCGTGCAGACCCCAATACGGTCCCACAAACTGTTGCCTGGTTAAAAACGGACAAAAGCCTTTCTGCGACGAATGTGCACTGATATCCGCCATGGAAAGTAAAAAGCCTTTCGAATTAACTAAACAATGTGCTCCGGGCGAATATACGCATGTATTTGCCAATCCGATCATAGACTCGAAAGACAATTTATTGGGTGTCGTATTCAAAAAAGAGAATGTCACCAGACAGAAACTGGCCGAAAACGAGCTGAGACTGGCAAAAGAGAAAGCGGAAGAATCCGACCACCTGAAATCGGCATTCCTTGCCAACATGAGCCATGAGATACGTACGCCTCTGAATGCGATCGTCGGTTTCTCCGGGTTGCTCGCCATGACTGACGAACTGGAAGAACGGGAAGAATATATCAGTATCATCAACAATAACAACGAGCTCCTGTTACAATTGATAAACGATATTCTCGACCTGGCAAAGATCGAGGCCAACACACTTGAATTCGTCTACTCGGATGTCGACATCAATCAGTTGTTATGTGACATAGAACAAACATCGCGCCTGAAAGCAGCCGAGGGTGTAAAGGTTTCATTCACAGAAAAAATGTCGCATTGCATTATCAGGACCGACAAAAACCGCCTGTCGCAGGTTATGACCAACTTCATTAACAATGCGATCAAGTTCACCAAAGAAGGAAGCATACGTTTCGGATACAAACATAAAGAAAACAAACTGAAATTCTTCGTAACCGATACGGGGTGCGGTATTGATAAAAGCATCAAGGACAGTGTCTTCCAACGTTTTGTCAAACTGGATAATTTCGCACAGGGGACAGGACTCGGGTTGTCTATCTGCCAAATGATCGTGCAGAAGCTGGAAGGAGAGATCGGTGTGGAATCGGAATTGGGAGAAGGATCGACTTTCTGGTTCACACTGCCTGATTCAGTGATCGAAGAATCGCATATGGCGGTTCCCGGACCAGCCAGAATTGAAATACAGAGTAATGCTTCTACCGGCAGTGACAGTAAAAAGGCGACTTTGCTGATAGCCGAGGATAATGAAAGCAATTACATTTATATAAAAGCCATATTAAAAGAATACAACCTTATCCATGCGTGGAACGGGCAGGAAGCTGTAGAACTATATAAGAAATATCATCCGGACATGATCCTGATGGACCTCAAAATGCCGCTCATGGACGGTTACCAGGCTACCCGGGAAATACGTGAGGACAACACGGTCATACCTATTATTGCTGTAACCGCTTTTGCATTTGCCGAAGATGAGCAACGCGTAAAGCAAAGCGGGTTCAATGATTATGTAGCCAAACCAATCAAGCCGGACAGCCTGAAACAGAAAATATCGGAACTTCTGTAGAGTTTTAGATAGAACGTGTACCGGGGAACTGCATAGTAAATGTCGTTCCTTTTTCCATCTCTGAAGTAACAGTAATATTTCCGCCATGCCGGTTCAATATTTGCCGGCAGACGCTCAATCCGATACCCGATCCCCCTTGCTTGGTGGTAAAGAAAGGAACAAATACTTTGTCCAACGCTTCAGGAACAATACCGCTGCCATTATCTGTCACGGTAATTACCGGCATGCCGTCGCGTCTGAAAGCCTCTATGCGGATTTCAGGAAACTCATTGTCACAACAGGCTTCTACCGCGTTCTTTAACAAATTAATAAGGACTTGTTCGATCATGCTCCGATCGGCATACAACCGCAATTCGCTTGGGCGAATGGAGTAAACGACCTGTATGCCTTCTGCCGGAACCAGTTTCTGCAAGTCGCTGAACAAAGTCGACACTGGGAATATCTGCATGGTAGGAGTCGGGATGCGCGTCAACTTGCGGTAATTCTCCACAAAGTCGAGCAACCCTTTGCTACGACGGTGAATGGTTTGTATGGCCTGGAGCATAACCGCATAATCACGTTCATTCATTCCATTCAAAGCGGCCCGCTCGGTAACCGTTTCCGACAGGGAGATAATGGGAGCGATCGAGTTCATGATCTCATGCGTAAGCACACGGATCAGTTTCTGCCAGGCATCCGTTTCTGCCTCCGCTACCACTGCATTATAGAGCCGGGAACGGAATGCATTCAACGCCTCGTTCATCGAACGGGTCAGCTGGGCTTCGGCATCTTCCAAAGAAGGTACCGGGAAAGAAAGATTCAGGTCGCCGTAATGGATATTCGCTATCAGATGTTCCATCCGGCGGATTGCCTTCTGCTGGTCCAGGTACAGGGAAACAGCCAATATAATCAAGATAGCTCCCACCATAACCGATGTGAAGTAAAGACCTTTCAATAGCAAGAAAGCGACTGCCAACGAAAGCAAGACAATCAGCAGGATCTTTATCGGGACGATATAACGTTTCATAGGCCCAGCTTATCCAGTTTCCGGTACAAGGCAAAACGAGTAATTCCCAATAATTCTGCAGCCCGCGTCACATTTCCTTCGGCACGCCGCAAAGCCCGTTCGATCGCTTCCTTCTCCAGGATACTCAGGTTAAGTTCTTCCAGGTCCGCAGTCTTGTTGGAGACCGTCGGCTGCAGCATAAAATTCTCCGGTCTCAACATCGTGCCGTCAGATAAAATCACAGCGCGTTCGATCGCATGCTGCAACTCACGGACATTGCCGGGCCAGTTATAATTTTGCAACTTGCTCCGCGCGTCACGCGACAGTCCTCTGATCTCTTTCTTGTATTTCCGGGCATAACGTGCCAGGAAATAGTCAGCCAGCAGCTGGATATCATTACCGCGTTCCCGCAATGGGGGAATATGCAGTTCGATCGTATTGATACGGTATAGTAAATCCTGACGGAAAGTTCCCTGCCCTACCATCGCATGTATATTCATATTGGTTGCCGAGATCAGGCGGACATCGATGGAGATCGGACGGGTTGCACCCAAACGGGTGATCTGCTGTTTTTCTATGGCTGTCAGCAATTTGGCCTGCATGGGCATACTCAGGTTACCGATTTCATCGAGGAACAGTGTACCGCCGGTTGCCACCTCCATACGTCCCGGTTTATCGCGGCGGGCATCCGTAAAAGCCCCTTTCTCATATCCGAACAGTTCGCTTTCGAAAAGCTGTTCGGGAATACTCCCCAGGTCGATCCCGACAAAGACCTGGTTGTTACGCGGCGAATGATGATATAAAGCACGCGCCACAAGATCCTTGCCCGTGCCGTTCTCTCCCAGGATCAGGATATTGGCATCGGTATCGCGCAGCTTCTCTATGGTCGTGAATATCTCCTGCATGGCATTGCTTTCACCGATAATCTCAAACCCATCGTTTTCCGAGCTTTCAAGAGCAGCGACCTGACGCTTCAGCGACCGCACCTCGGAACGACTCTCACGGAGTTTCAGGGCAGCTGACAAGGTGGCAAGCAACTTCTCTTTCTCCCAGGGTTTGGGTATAAAATCGGTAGCTCCGGCTTTGATGGCACGTACTGCCTTTTCGGTGTCTGCATAAGCGGTTATAAAAAGAACGACGGCGTCCGGATCAGTCTTTTTTATCTTCTCAAGCCAGAAGAAACCTTCCTGCCCACTGATAGCATCCCGCCGGAAATTCATATCCAGTAAAATAACATCGGGCACATAACTCTCCATAAAATGCTCGATCCGTTCCGGCTGTGTCGTTACACGTATCTGTTCGACATAAGGTTCCAACAACAGATTCAATGCAAAAAGCACATCTTCATTATCATCGATGATCAATATCTTCCCTTGTTTCATTCCTGTATCTGATTTGGTTGTAAAGATACGTATAAAAGTAGTTGCATGTGTGTGCGAATACGAACGTTTTTCGTGCGCTCACGCACTGTAAAAGAAGAAACATCCAACTATTACTTTCTACAAATCAGCAGATTACAAACATGGCATACTATTTGTATCCTATTTGGCATGAAACAGATAAAGAGTTACATAGTATCCATACTCCTTGCCGCACTGGCCACTTTCCCGGCTCACTCGCAGGATACACTACACCTGACCTTGTCAGAGACAGTACGCATCGCCCAGGAGCAATCTCCCCAGGCCATCGCCGCCCGCCATTCTTTCCGGGCTTCTTACTGGAACTGGCGTTCCTACCGGGCAAACATGTTGCCGAGTCTTACTTTCACCTCCGATCCTTCGCTGAACCGGTCGATCAGCTCGGTTACCTTGCCCGACGGAGGGGAAAGTTTCGTACATCGCAATCAGTTAATGATAGATGCCGGTTTAACGATCAACCAGAATATTCCGTTTACCGGGGGTAGCCTCTTCGTAAAAACCGCTTTACAACGGCTGGACCTGTTTTCAGAAAAAACCAGTTCATATAACAGTACACCGGTAGTAATAGGATATGAACAAAACCTGTTTGGATACAATCAGTTCAAGTGGGATCGAAAAGTCGAACCTATCCGCTATGCCGAATCCAAAAAGAATCTGGTGGAAACACTTGAACTGGTTGCCGCACAAGCAACCCAACAGTTCTTCCAACTGGCTACCGCACAAACTAACTGGGAGATCGCACAATACAACTATGCGAATGCCGACACCCTGTTCCAATATGCCAAAGGACGGTATAATATAGGTACAATCACAGAAAACGAAATGTTGCAACTGGAACTGAACCTGTTGACCGAACAGACCAATGTGATGAATGCCCGCATCGAAGTGGACGACTGCATCCAATCGCTACGTAGTTATCTGGGCATCAACAACGCCTCCGAACTAGTGGCCGATGTCAACGGAGAAATACCTCATTTCAGCGTTGAAGTAAAACAGGCATTGGAACTGGCCTACGCCAATAACCCCGAACCTGAATATCTGCAACGTCGCCGTCTGGAAAGTGAAAGCGCCGTGGCACAGGCAAAAGCCTCACGCGGTTTCAAAGCCGACCTTTATATGCAATTCGGTTTGACACAGACCAATGAAAAACTGAAAGAGGCCTATCGGAATCCGCTAGACCAGCAACTGGTCACCCTGGGTATACGCATCCCGATCCTCGACTGGGGTGTCGGTAAAGGAAAGGTAAAAGTAGCTCTCAGTAACCGAGACAAGACATACACGGAAGTAGAACAGTCACGCAACGATTTCGAACTGAACGTCATCAAGATGGTCAAACAGTTTAATCTGCAAGCTGATAAAGTGACCATCGCACAAAAGACAGATCAGACGGCTCAACGCAGAAACGATGTGGCACAAAAGTTATACATCCTCGGTAAATCAAGTATTCTCGACCTCAACGCTTCTATCAGCGAAAAAGATCGGGCACGACGAGAGTACATCTCTGCCTTATATAATTACTGGAGCCTCTATTACGGCCTGCGCAGCATGACCGGATACGACTTCGAGAAAAACAGAGAACTGACATTCGATTACGAACAATTAATGAAATAAGATAATGGATAAACCTATTGAAAAGAAACCCGTATATTACCGTTATCGCTGGCATATTGCCGGAGGTGCAGCCTTTATTATCCTTTTAGTGTACGTTTCTATCGTTGCCTCGGGAGGAAGGAAACTACGCACGGAAGCCGACAACCTCATCATCGGTGAAGCACTGGCGGATAAATTCCTCGAATATGTCGATGTGGAGGGTGTCGTCCAGCCCATTCTGACCATCCAGATAAATGCCCGGGAAGCCGGTAGTGTCGAGCGTATCGTTGCTGAAGAAGGAACGATGATGGATAAGGGCGACACCATCCTGGTCCTGAACAACCCGGACCTGATACGTACCATCGACGACCAGCGCGACGAATGGGAAAAACAATTGATCTCTTACCAGGAAAAAGAGATAGAGATGGAACAGAAAAGCCTGGATCTGCAGAAACAGACACTGCAAACGACCTACGAACTGAACCGCTTGAAAAAGAGCTTTGCCCTCGATGAAGAGGAGTTCCGTATGGGTGTGAAAAGCAAGGCACAACTGGAAGTACAGCGCGATGAATTTGAATATAAAACACAAAGTACGGCCCTGCAACTGGAAGGTCTCCGCCACGACAGTGCCGCTACGATCCTCCGCCGTGAACTGATGAAGAACGACCTGGAACGGGAACGAAAGAAGTTCGACCGTGCCCAGGAACGTATGGAGAACCTGATCGTCCGTGCCCCGCTGGCAGGACAGCTCAGTTTCGTTAAAGTAACTCCGGGACAGCAGGTACAAAGCACCGAAGCTATTGCCGAGATCAAGGTACTCGACCAGTTCAAGATTCATACTTCACTCAGTGAATATTATATCGACCGCATCACGACAGGTCTTCCTGCAACGATTACCTGGCAGGGAAAGAAGTATCCGCTGCGTATCACCAAAGTTGTACCGGAAGTAAAAGACCGTAATTTCGATGTCGACCTCGTCTTCACCGGCGAATCTCCCGATAATGTCCGTATCGGTAAGAGTTTCCGCGTACAGGTCGAACTGGGACAGCCGGAAGAGGCACTGGTCATCCCTCGGGGCGATTTCTTCCAGACTACCGGCGGCCAGTGGATCTATAAGCTGAATGAAGCCGGTACAAAAGCCCGCAAAGTAAATATCAGCATCGGACGCCAGAATCCGCAGCAGTATGAGATCACCGGCGGATTACAAGCAGGCGACAAGGTTATTGTCACCGGATATAGTACTTTTGGCGATGCAGAAGAATTGATCCTGAAATAAAAAAAGAAGAAAAGCAGATACCATGAAAATAATATTACTTGCCATACGCTCATTGAGCCGTTTCCGACTCTATACCCTAATTAACATCCTCGGATTGGCGATGAGCCTGGCATGTGTGATCATCTTATGCAGATACATCCACAGGGAGGTCAACACCGACCATTTTATCAAAGACCTGGACAGGGTTTATTATACCGTACTGGATCGTAATACTGACAAACAACCTTTTATTGCCAGCCGTTCAGACGAGGCACTCCCGGATATAGAGTCCGAGGCAGCCGTGGAAATAAGCAGTACGTTTATCCCTATGGCTCAAGACAGGATCAGCTATAATGACAAGAAATTCAATGTCAGGCTACTGGCAGTAGACAGTAACTATCTGAAAATAGTCACTTATTCCATCCTGAGGTCCAGTCGCAATACGTTATTCACCCAACCGGATGAGGCAGTACTGACCCGGGATTTTGCCCGAAAAGTATTTGGGGATACCGATCCGATAGGCAAAACGATCGTACATGCTTCCGGAAACATCGCGACCGTAACTGGTATCCTCGATGAACCGGGGACACACGTATCCTACCCGTTCGACCTGCTGGTATCAGCAGGGCTACAAGAGAACTGGAGAAGACTTAGTACCCAGCTGGTGCGCCTCAAACCCAACACGAATGCAGACGCGCTCAATAAACGGCTGGATCATTATACGGACGTACAATCCTGGAGATCAGGTATCCGCATGCAGCTATATTCGTTAAAGAAATTCTATTTCGACAAACAGATACGCTGTTACTACGACGCTTGCCAAAAAGGGAATCATTCCCATATCGTCATCCTATCGATCGTTGCCATGCTGTTGCTGATTGTCGGTGTATTCAATTTTGTGAATATTTATACCGTGTTGATGCTGAAACGTGCCCGGGAGTTCGGCATGAAGAAAGTATTCGGAGCAAACATCAGGCAGGTAGCCGTGCAGCTATACCTGGAGAATCTGTTTATGACTACCATCGCCCTTTTCATTGCCTGGATATTCATTGAACTGAGCCGGGATTTTGTCAACGGACTTTTAGGGATACCCTTCATCTCCAACATGTCATTCAGTATCCTGTTGTCATTAGGGATACTGTTCCTGCTGCCGGTCGTCACATCGGTCTATCCGTTCATACGTTACAATTATTCTGCGCCGATCACTTCGTTGCGTTCCATCAACCGGAGCGGAGGGTCTACCGTATCCCGTTCCATCTTTCTCGGGTTGCAATATACAATCACCATCACACTGATCGTCGTTTCCATCTTCTTTATCAAGCAGCTGAACTTCATGCTGAATGCAGACCTGGGATACCGGACGGAACACATCCTGAAAGCACAGCTCCTGCATTCACCCAATTCCGAAAAAGAGGCGGAAGAAGCCCGGCGGAAGGCTAAGTTAATCCACCAGAGAATAAGTACTTCCCCCCTATTCGATCCTTTTATATTCGGTGAACCGCCGTGCAGCGACACGCATTATACGACTCCCATCAAAGTGCCGGGAGGAGAATTCAAAGACATCGTCTGCAAAAGTGTTTCGGATGATTACTTCAAACTCTTCAATATCCAATTGAAGGACGGACGGTTATGGAACAAAGGAAACGAATCATACACGGACTGCAACGTCATTATCAATGAGACGGCACAAAAAGTGTTCAATATAAAAAGTCCGGACAATGCGGTTCTGGAAGCTGAGCGTCCTTTCATTTTCTCTTCGATGGAAGAGTTCAACAAAACCCCGAAATACAACGTAGTGGGCATCGTAAAAGATTTCAGTACCGGTCATTTGTCCAAAGCGACCTTGCCGATGATGTTTTATTATTATGAAGACGATCCCCGCCACCCCTTCATCGCTTATATTCCTGACGGGAAGGAACAGGAGGCTATTGCTTATCTGAAACAATTATATGAAGAGACGGAAGGGGATGAATTTGAGTATACTTTCGTGTCGGATGAGGTACGCAATATGTACGACAAGGATAAACAGGTCACGGGCATTTACACTGTTTTTGCGATCATTGCCATCCTTATTTCTTCGCTGGGATTATTCGGACTTTCCCTGTTCGACGTACAGCAACGTTATCAGGAAATCGCTATCCGCAAAGTGAACGGAGCAACTACATTCTCCATGATGAAGATGCTTCTGCTGAAATATTATATGCTATTGGGAATAGCCTTCCTGGTCGCGGCACCGATCGCCTGGCTGGCTATCAGCCGGTATCTGGAGGACTTCGCCCACAAAGCACCTGTTTCCTGGTGGATCTTTGCCGTCGCCCTGCTTATTACAGCCGGTATATCTTTGGCGACACTGATCTGGCAAATACGGAAAGCGGCACAGACCAATCCGGCTAAAGCAATGAAATCGGAATAAACGAACTTTACAATTTAATGACATGAAAATCATTCTGCTTGCCATACGCTCCTTGATGCGTTTCCGCTTATATACCGTTATCAATGTACTCGGTCTGGCATTAAGCCTCGCCTGCGTGATCATTATCAGCCGGTATGTTTATAGTGAAGCGACGACCGATCATTTCAATAAGAATCATGAACGGATGTTTCTGAGTGTACGCCACTGGGGAGACCAGAAACAGAAAGCTGTTCTTTTTACGACAGATAACGCACTTCTAAAGAAAAATTACGTCAACCCGCTGGATATTCCGGAGATAGAACAAAGAACCTCCTTTGTCTCCATCAGTAATACGGAAATTAAGGTAGATGAGAAACTATTCAAGGCACATATTCTCGCTACGGATACGTTCTTCCTTCGAATACTCGATTACCCGCTGATAGCTGGTAATCGCGAACAATTGTTAAGTACTCCTCAGGAAGCCGTCGTCACCCAGCAGTTCGCCCGAAGACTGTTCGGCAAAGAGAATCCGGTGGGCAAAAGCTTTGACTACAACGGAAATATACTAACCATCAAAGGCATTATCGGAGAAACGGAAACACAAAGCTCACTCCACTTCGACGTGCTTATATCCAAAGCACTGCAATGGCGTTGGCCGCCGGTCAACTACTTCAGCATCGCTCTTGCGCATCCCGGTGTCGACAGCAAGCAGATCAACGAGAAGCTAAAGGGAAACTTTCATAAGGCTGGTAGCAAATCTTTCTTCTTCCAGGTCATGCCTCTCGACAAGCTCTATATGGATAAAGCCATCGATAAAGGGCAGGATACATTCCGGCAAGGGAATGCCGACAGTGTGAAGATACTCACCTTCGTGGCCATACTCCTATTAGTCATCGGTGTGTTCAACTTCATCCATATCAGCTCAGTCGTCATCATCAAACGTGGGCGGGAACTGGGTATGAAGAAAGTGTTCGGGGCACGCCCCATGCAACTCTTCATCCAACTATATGCAGAGAATTGGGTACTGACCGCCATTGCGCTCTTCATCGGATGGGTGTTCATCGAAATCACGCAGCCGATACAGGTAAACCAGTTGGATATTATCGCCACAGTCGGTGCAACTTTCAATCTATTATTAACACTTGGGCTGCTGATCGGACTGCCATTACTCATTACGCTATACCCGTTTTTCAACTATAGCTACCGGCAAACCATCCGTTCACTGCAAGGAATCACACCCGGAAAAAACAAGATAGGCAGCCGCTCGCTCTTCCTGGTTGCTCAATACGTGATCACTTGTTGTCTGATTATCTCTTCCTTGTTCTTTATGAAGCAACTCGACTTCATGCTGAATGCCGACCTGGGATACCGTACACTGGATATTATAAAGGCCTGGTTCATGCGTCCCACTTCCCAAATGAGCTATGGAGAAGAGGACAAAAAACGTTCGGAAGCCGTGTCTTCCGCCATACGGGATGCCATCCAGGCATCTCCCCTCTTCCAATCATTCTCTTATGGGGAAAGCCCGTATGAGTTGGCAGACGATCCGTTCAGCAGGGTAAAGATGCGCGCTCTCGGAGGCGAATGGCACGAAGTGCTTCAAGTGAAGCTCTACAATAGTTTCTTTGATGTATATGAGATTCCGGTTTCAGCAGACCGGTATCCACAGAGTGAAAAAGAAGTGCTGATAAATGAAACTGCCAGGAAGCTATTCAGTCAGCAGGGACAAGCACCTACGGAACTGGAAACAGAGGGGTATGATGGTGTCAATTCATTGCTGATAAAGGGTTTCACTCCGGAATTTCAGGTAGTGCATCTCTCCCAGCATAACCAACCGATCGTTATGACTTTCAAAGATGTACAAAATGAACTGTTCTGGCCGGGGAAACTCATGGCATCTATTGTACCCGGACGCAGGCAGGAGGCAATTCAGTTCCTGAAAGAACTTCATGATAAGACGATCGGGGGAGAGTTCGAATATACTTTTGTTGAAGACGAGATCAGTGCCATGTATGAAAAGGACCGGCTGGTTGCCCGGATTTATTCGGTCTTTACGTTAATCTCCATCCTCATATCTTCTATGGGATTATTCAGCCTTTCTCTTTTTGATATTCAGCAGCGATATAAGGAGATAGCAATCCGCAAAGTAAACGGGGCGACGGTAGAAACGATCATAAATCTGTTATTACGAAAATATTACAGATTACTGGGATTGTCTTTCATCATCGCTACACCTCTTTCCTGGCTGGCTATCACGAAATATATGGAGAACTTTGCCAATAAAGCACCGTTATCCTGGTGGATTTTCGCTGTAGCCTTTCTTATCACCGCCTGCATATCTTTGCTCACGCTGATCTGGCAGATACGGAAAGCAGCACGGACAAATCCGGCGATATCTATCAAAACAGAATGACTTAAAAACAGCCCTATCAACACTGTAGTGCTACTCTTCCCCTAAAACGTAATAGAAAACAGCGCCTCCGCCTGGAACTTGCCGTAATCGATCGGCTGTATCAAGCGTACACCGGTGGTCAGAGGGAAGCTCATGCGGAATACATTCCAGTCGAATATCAGGTCGGTACCGAAAGAACTCTGTGTCGTCCAGTCGCGGCCCTTGGCTGCCTGGTTACGATTGAGGTCGTAAAACAGGTTGGCACGCAGACGGCGGATATACGCCAGTTGTCCGAGACTGAGGTCGGGAGAAAAGATAGAGAAAGCATAATCAGCCTTCAATGCAATCTGCTGACGGGTCTGATACATGAAATTATATCCGCGAGGTTTATCGATCAGATGTTTCGGCAAATACAAGACTTTATCATCCACACTCTGATACTGATATCCGGCACGCACCATCAATCCGTGATTGCGTAGAATACCAGGCCAGTAGGTCGTAAGCCGGGCGGCATACAGACTACCGTAATTTTCCTTGTTGAAAGGCGATTGCAGATATTGCAGACGCAACTGATATCCCCAACGGGGAAGAATATCGCGCAACGCTTTCTTCCGGTAACTGTAGAACAACACCTCCGGCAGGATATATTGGAAATTACTGTATGTACGGCTTTCATATTGCTGATACTTATCAGTGGTAAAAAAGTAAGCCACAGCCGGCTGAATCCCCCGAATATAATGATTACGTGTCAGATTGAAAGGAAGATAAACACGTGCCTCAGCCTCCAATAAAGTCCGCCTTACTGTTTTACCCTGTGCAAATACTTTGCCTTTCTCATCCGTCACCCAGCTAACATCAAACGCTTTTCCACCATAGTCGGCAGCTATGTCAATAACCGGAAACCAGCCTTTATACGTAAACGACAACTTTCCGTGATGCTCTCCCTTACGGTAATACCAACCCGCCTGCATAATAGCCGTATTCAACGTATTCTGTGACAAGACCATAACACCAGGTTTCACGATCGTACTCAAATCGTCCGCACCGGTATTCATTGCTTCCGCCACATCATAATAGAAAGGTGCCCAGCTATGCAGTTTAAACGTATGCAACCCTTTCCGGTAAGGACGCGGAGCAAACTCGACAGGAGCCAGCTCTGCCGAATCGAGATTGAACTGCTCCTGTTCCGTCAGAGAGGTAACCAGCGGAGAATGAAAAGGATCTCCCAAATCCGCCTTTTCCGCTTTCAGGCTATCGACCGGCAATGAACCGATACGGTATCCTTCTGCCTGGTAATCTGAATACAGCAACCGATCCTTTCCGGGAGAGAAAGTCGGGTCGAACGCCCCGAAGCGAGCAGAAGTCAGACGATAGACGGTTGTATCCGGCAGATTCAACGAATAAATATTGTTGGTTCCGTTTGCTCCCGACTCAAAATAGAGTTTGCCGTTATTCCAAAACGGAGCTGTGATGTTGACAGATGTAGTAGCCAACAGTTCACTCCATGCACCGGTTTGTGTATCCAGTTGCAGCAGGCTTATTCCGGTATCAGTAACAGCCACAGCAGTTATCCTTCCGCCATCGCCATAAGTCAGTTCTTTCAGAAAGGCATTATCGGGAACGGTGAAATAACGTTGTTCCTTCCCTGTCTCCAGGTCGACCAGCACCAACTGATTCTCGCCACTTACCGTAAAACGGGAGACGGCAGCCGTACGACTATCCTTATCGATAGCAGGAGCCAGATAACGCTGACGGGGAGTAAGCGTTGTCACCCGTCCGGTCTCCAGGTCATATTGTTTGATAACGGAATAATTCTCATGCGTCCAACGAAGGCCGGGCACGATCTCGGTCCAGTACAACCGTTTGCCAGCCAGGTTCAAACGGCTGTTGATCGTACCAAGATAACACAACCGTTTCTCTTTTCCATTCGTCACCGATACCAGCGAATTGATATCCTGTATCCCCGACTTAACGGCAACGATCGTCGAATCGTTCACTGCCTGCGGATAACGGTAAGAAGCATACATCTTCGGTTTCGGGGAAAGGAAAGCAGGAGTCACAGCCGCCGTATCCATCTTTTCCCATTCGTCCCGCAAGAAATCGAATGTTTCATTGTACAATCCGTCGATACTGATCCCTGCATGATGCTTGAAAGCATTACTGAACATAGGTATTGCGAAGAAACGGTCCACATAACGGGTAGTCGTCTTGTCCCATATATCCGCCCCGAAACGATGGCGGGCAAAAGAGGTCAGGTTGTATCCCAATGCATAATAATCGCCGGTATAATCCTTATAAGATCCCAGATACCATTTATCGAACGAATAATTCCTGCCTTCTCCCAACATCTGGGCACGGTAAGGCATACTGAATTCCGGCAACCGCCCTCTCCCGCCATTCGACATGGAAGTCTCCGTTCCGACAGCGTCGCCCTCCAGAAACCAGCTCGGCATGAAAAAAGCAGCCACACCGGCAGCCTGTTCGCCTATCACATAATATAACGGTTTAAACCAGCCCCGCATAACCTTGCTGGTCTGAAGGACGTGACGCGACTCATGCAGCACCAGGTGTTTATCCCAGCTTACCCCATCCTGTTTGGAAGACGGTGTCGTGATCAGTTCCATACGGCGCGGTGCCCACGACACCAGTCCGTTGGACGACATATTAGCCGGGTGAAGAATCACCGGAAACTTTTTCTGCATACCGACACCTATCGTCTTCTGCAAATGCGGATAAACATTCTCCAGATAAAGTGCATACTTATAAGCCATCGAATCATTTCCTTGCGGATAGACCAGATTGTAATGAGGCAACCGAACGATGTTCCATTTGAAGCGTGCCGGATCAGCACCGTAATCCAGGAATTGTGCCTGCATGTTTAAACTAGTAAACAGACAGAAGATGACCAAACAGGCATATCTCGATATCAATATTCGCATTATTATAGAGTTACAGACCACAAAACTATAAAATATAACCAAGTAGCTTCACTTTTTCTACCGCAAAATTCCACCATCGTGCGCAAACGAACGCTATTCGTGCGGATACACACACCACTTCCAATAGCACACCTCAGATAACACTCACACTATTAACACATTATCCTTTTGGCACATCTTTTGTATTTTCAGTTACAATTATAATAAAGTATTCATGCTTAAACACTATGCATTGATTGCAACACGCAATCTTCTAAAATATAAAATCCAATCGATCGTCAGCATCATCGGTCTGGCGATGGGGTTCACCTGTTTTGCCCTGGCCACTCTATGGATCAGGCACGAAATGACCTACGAGAACTTTCACGAGGAAGCGGAACGCATTTTCCTGGTCCGTAACGAAGACAAAAACAGTAATGAGGGTTTGGCCACAGTCACCCCTTCCCCACTGGCAGCCTATCTGCAGGAAACATTTCCCGAAATAGAACAGGCCTGTAACGTGTCGGACAGTAAAATGGAATTCAAATACAAAGGGATCACTTATCTATCTTATCAGATCCAGATGGATTCCGCCTCCATGAAAATATTCCCGATCCGGTTGGTTAGTGGAAATGCCAATTTCCTTATCAACGGCAGTAAAGAAATAGCCATCACAGAAGAGCTTGCCGAAAAACTATTCGGAAAAGAGAACCCGATAGGGAAAGAACTAAGCATATACGGTCAGGAAAGTCCCATTTGTGCAGTGGTCAAAGCCTGGGAGCCTCATACAAACATGCCTTTTGAAATAGTAAGAGCCAATTATACGATCCCGGTCTGGTACGCCTGCGGATGGACGACTTTTATCAAGCTAAGGAAAGAGACGGACATCAAGGCTTTCCGTAAAAAGATATATGAGCATACTATTGAAAAAGACAACGCCAAACTGGAACATTTCGTACTGACCCCGATCATACAGATGCGATACGACCATCCCATCCGGGAAGCGACCATCAAATTCAATCACATCCTGTTGTTTGCCTTATCGGGCGGTCTGGTCATCCTTTTCAATTACCTGACTCTGTTCGTCAGCCGGATACGGATGCGCGGAAAGGAAATAGCCTTACGCAAAGTATGCGGCTCTTCCGATAAACATCTGATAGAGTTATTTTCTATAGAATATGTATTAACGCTATTGACTGCTATATTTATCGGGATGTTATTGATAGAATTGATACTACCCACTTTTCGGGAATTATCCGAAATAAAAACGACGACAAACGGAATCTACCTGGAAGCTATCGGCTATTCCCTTTTCGTAGCATCACTGTCGTTCCTTATTTCTCTGCTTCCTATCCATTATTTTCGCCGCCAATCGCTGAATGCAGCAATAAAAGGAACGGAAAAAGGGAAAGGGAAGAATTATTTCCAGAAATTCTTCCTGGTCTTACAGTTTATTATCAGTATCGGATTCATCTTCTGCACGCTTGTGATGATCAAACAGATACATTACTTATCACATACCGACCGTATAGTGGAACGGGGAGGAAGAGCCTCCATCACATTCAGTGCCAAATCGTCCGAAGCCAGCCTGCGGGAAGAACTAAAACAAATACCCATGATAACCGAAGTGCTTTCGGGTAATCACAACTCTTTTATACCTCAAAACGGAGCAAGCTATATTACGGTGAAAGAGTGGGATGATAAGCCTGCATCTGCCGATGAAGTACTTTTGGAGACGATTGCCAGCGGCGAAGGAATATGTAATTATTATAATCTGAAGCTACTGAAAGGCACTATGTTAAGGGATGACGACCGGAAAGAGAAAGTGATGATCAACGAAACGGCCGCCCGTCTGTTTGGCTGGGCAGATCCGATCGGAAAATCTTTCCTCAAAAGCGACTCTACCCGGGCACAGATTATCGGGGTAATACGCGATTTCTGTAAAGATTCGCCTACTATCCCCGTGAAACCGATGGTATTTACAGTACAAGAACTATTCTGGTCTATTAACTCCGGAGGCAATCTCCTTTTCATTTTCCGTGACGGACAATGGAAAGAATGCAAACAACGGATCGAGGCATTGATCAGGGAGAAATATCCGGATTTTACATTCTACAGATTATATAACACAGAAGAAGAGTTCAACAAATTCCTGCAATCGGAAAATGCTCTGATCAAATTACTCGACTTCGTTTCCATTGTCTGTATCCTTATCTCAGTTTTCGGGATATTCTCACTAGTCACTCTTAACTGCGAACAACGCCGGAAAGAGATCGCCATCCGTAAAGTGAACGGTGCAACAGTCGGAACCATCATCCATCTGTTCTTCAGAGAATATTTATTGCTACTTTGCGTAGCTGCAGCCATCGCATTCCCGGTCAGCTATCTGATCATGAAATCATGGCTGGAAAACTATGTTATACAAACAACTATTTCCTTCTGGATCTATGGAGGATTATTCGTATCTCTCGTTATCGTCACAATCAGCTGTATATATTGGCGAATATGGAAGGCGGCAAGTAGAAATCCGGCAGAAGTTATTAAATTTGAATAATCACAACGAAAAGAATGAATTTACTACGACACTATATCAAACTGGCAATACGTAATCTAATTAAGTATAAGTCGCAATCAGTGATCAGCATCCTCGGGCTGGCAATAGGTTTTACCTGTTTTGCCCTGGCTACCTTATGGATGCGTTACGAGCAGACTTACGATGATTTTCACGACGGAGCAGACCGTATTTATCTGATAAGACCAGAATCAAATACCACTAACAACGGCTTATCAGCAATAACCCCTTATCCGCTGGCAGGCTATCTGAAAGCAACTTTCCCTGAAATAGAAGATGCCTGCAACATGCAAGCCTGGGGAACGACAGTCGGATATAAAGGTGCCGAATACCGCTCTTTCGAAATGGATATCGACTCGGCTGCCATGCATATGTTCAAGCTTCATGTAATAAATGGCAATCACAACTTTCTCACGGAAAACAGCGAAGAAATAGCTATCACCGAACGGTTAGCACAACAACTTTTCGGGACAGAAAATCCGCTTGGACAGGAGCTGGAAATATATGGAGAGAAAAAAAAGATATGTGCCGTTATCCAGTCCTGGAGCCGTCATTCTAACATTCCTTACGAAGTTGTCGGTAATTTCTCACCGGGAGAAAACAGGTCACAGTGGTTTTCCAGTATGTGTCAGACTTTTATAAAACTTAAGAAAGGGGTAGATGCGCAAGCATTTATCCAAAAGTTATATGAACACACGTATGAGATGGATAACTCGATCTTAGTAAGAAAAAATACAGCTACTCCTATTACATCTATGCGGTATGATCGTCCCGATCAGGTAGTGACGGTTAAATATGAGCATATCCGGCTTTTCGCCCTGGCTGGCGGACTAGTCATTCTCTGTTCGTTGTTTAACTATCTGACCCTGTTCATCACTCGTATCCGTATGCGTGACAGAGAAATAGCTCTACGCAAAGTGAACGGTTCATCTAATCGCGAATTACTGATGTTATTCTCTACCGAGTATCTGATCACTTTAACTTTAGCTATATTCTTCGGGCTGATCTTACTGGAACTGGTAATCCCGACTTTCAAAGAGTTATCGGGCATTAAATCAGAGAAGACCAGCATTTACCTGGAAGCGCTTAGCTATTCCGGCATTGTGGCTGCCTTTTCTTTTATTCTGTCATTATATCCGATCTACTATTCCCGAAAGAAAAGCTTGAACGCAGCCCTGAAAGGTTCCTCAAGCGGGAAAGGGCAAAGCTCTTTTCAAAAAACCAGCATGGTATTGCAACTGATCATCAGCCTCGGTTTCATCTTCTGCTCTACTATTCTGATGAAACAGATACATCATCTGAATCATACGGACCTGGGAGTCGAGCGTATGGGACGCGGAACAATTCAGGTGTATCCGGGAATTGACGGTCTGAAAGACGAACTGGCCCAAATTCCTTATATTACAACAGTCTATCCGGGTAGCTTACCAGGGCTACTTCCCCGGAATGCCCACTCTTATCACACAATCAATGAATGGGAAGGAAAAACTGATTCCACCTCGAATGTTACTTTAGAAATTATAGACATCAACGAAGACTATTTTAAGTTTTACGGCCTGCAGTTGCTGAAAGGAACATTCCCTTCTGATGATAAAAGTATGCTGATTAATGAAACTGCAGCCTTACAGATGAATATGAATGATCCTATAGGCAAGACCTTTCTAAAAAAGAGAATCACGGGCATCGTCAAAGATTTCTATATCGCTCCGCCTACCATTCCGACCAAACCGATGATGTTTACCCTGGATGACGGTTCATTCGTATCCTCAGATATCATTTTTCTATATCAGAACAACGACTGGATCTCTTGCAAGAAACGGATCGAACAACTGATCAAACAGATGGATCCCAATGTAGTCCACTATAACATCACCTCTATGGAAGAGGAATACAAAAAGTTCCTTAAATCGGAAAACGCATTGTTGATGCTGCTGGATTTCGTCACCGTAGTCTGTGTCCTAATTTCCCTGTTCGGTGTTTTCTCACTCGTTACCCTCGACTGTGAGAAGCGCCGGAAAGAAATAGCCATCCGCAAAGTGAACGGCGCGGAGACCAGTCATATCATGAAAGCATTCCTACTGAAATATATGTTTTTGTTACTGATAGCCTCTGCCATTGCATTCCCCATCGGTTACCTCATCATGAAACCCTGGATAGAAAGCTATGTCCTTCAAACAAATATCGATTTCTGGATTTATCCGGCAATATGGCTGTCACTGGCTTTACTCATTATCACATGTACCGGCTGGCGCATCTGGAATGCGGCTAATCAGAATCCGGCGGAAGTGGTTAAATCTGAATAAATAAAAGAGCCATGTTGAAACACTACATTGTCATAGCCCTACGAAATTTCATCAAGTACAAATTGCAGTCTATTGTCAGTATTGTCGGGCTGGCAATCGGTCTGGTCTGTTTTGCGTATGGGATCAACTGGCTGAAGTATGAGACTTCCTACGACGGATTTTATCCGCAATCGAAACAAATATACATGGTTTACGGAGTGGATAAGCAGACCGGTAAAAAGTCTGAACATCTCCCGCTGATATTGGCACGCCGGTTAAAACAGGATTTTCCGGAGATAAAAGAGACCACACAGATATACGGACTGTTCGGATCCAACTTCTACTATAACGGAGAACGCTTATCCGAACCTGAAGAAGTATTTATCGATGAATATTTTTTCTCGTTCTTCCCACGGAAAGTGATTTGCGGAAGACAAGACAAAATACTGCAATCTCTTAATGAAATAGCAGTAACCCGCTCCCTGGCTGTCAAACTTTTCGGATCACCGGAAAACGCATTGGATAAGATATTGAGCAACGGCTACAGGGAAAGTCTCAGGATCGTTTCCGTATTGGAAGACACACCGAAGAACTCCCTGTTGAAAGGGGATATATTCGAACTGGACTATTTTGACCGGGAAGGAGAAAGAAGCCGGTCCGAAGAAGAGCAATGGAGTTATATGAATGTGAAAGTATATCTGTTGCTGGATAAAAACACTCATATCGACAAATTCGAAAAGAAGATCACCGATTATACGACTGTTCATAAATATAATGAAACAATCTCGCTGAAACTGCTCCCTGTCACAGACATCCGGCATACATTCGGCAGTGAACTATCCTTCAACCTGACTTATATTCGTACATTTGCCATAACAGGACTATTGTTGTTATTATGCGTATTCTTTAATTTTATCAACTTGCAAATCAACCGGACTTACATTCGGATGCAGGAAATGAAGTTGCGCAGTGCAATCGGAGCCGGCAAACAAGATATGCTCTGCCAGTTATTGCTCGAATATTCATTATTGATATTCATCGCCATCTTACTGGCATGGAGTCTGATGGAGATAACATCACCATTATTCAGGCTCGTTTTTGACACGTCGATAGAGGGTAAGGAGCTGTATGCCGATATGATAAAGATCGCATTACTCAGCTGGCTGAGCACCCTTTGCATCTCATTACCGCTGTCATTTCGTTTCATCCGTACCTCCCAGTTATTGGTATCCGGAGGTGTCACGCCTCATCAAAAAGGTTGGTTCCGCAAAATAGCCATGACTATCCAGTTGGGCATTTGTGTATTTTTCCTGATGAGTGCTTTTATCCTGATCCGGCAGACCACACTGATGGGAAACAAGGATTTAGGGTTTGAGAAAGAGGGTCTGATACAGATCACGATGTTAAATGACGACAGAGAAGGCACTGCTCGTGAAATCGCCTCATTACCCATTGTGAAAGAACTGGTACTGGCTAAATTCTTCTCTATCGTGCACGAGCCTTTCACCCAGAATGATGTAGAATGGGAAGGGAAAAGCCCGAATGCCAAAGCGGACTTCCAGATACTGGAAGTCAGTAAGAATTTCCTGCACGCTTTCCGGATACCATTATTGAAAGGCAGGTTACTCGAAGATACAGACCTGGTAAAAGGCAGCAGACGTTTGATGAGTTCCAAAGCATTAATAAACGAAGAGGCAGCACGTATTATGGGATATACCGATCCGATCGGTAAAAAGCTCAGCTTCTGGAACAACCAACAGCAGGATGTGGAAATTGTCGGCGTAGTAAAAGATTTTCAGTCAGCCAGTCTGCGAAAACCGATTCTCCCCGTTATCATTATTTTACACCCTGCCCCATGGAGAAGTTATTGTTATTATGTCAAAGTAAATCCCGGAGATGAGAAAAATGCCATCAAAGCGATCAGGAGCGCATACAAAAAGCATGCTTTTTCTTACGATAAGCAACCGGAGATTACAACAGTAAAAGATGTATTAAAAGAATTAAGCCGATCGGAAGATGCCAGCTTGCAGTTGTTCTCTTTGCTGGCTATACTTTGTACGCTCATCTCCATCTTCGGACTTTATTCCATATCATCATCCAATATCGCCCAACGGCGCAAGGAAGTCGCAGTCCGGAAAGTGATGGGAGCTACCTCCCGAACAATCATCCGTATGTTCATACGGGAATACCTGTCGATAGCCGTCATTGCCAATCTGACAGCTCTTCCTCTAGCATGGCTGTTCATGCACGGTTGGCTGGAACAATATCCTTACAGGATCAACATTCAGGCATGGATGTATATCTCCATCTTCTTGTTCACTATTGTATTAATCATATCTACCGTTCTTTATCAGACACTCAAAGCGTCTGAAACGAATCCGGCGGAAGTCATTAAAAGCGAATAAAATCATGCAAAACAAAACACGACACTACTTCAAAGTTACTTTTCGGGAATTAGTCAAATATAAAACCCAGTCGATCGTCAGCATCATCGGGCTGGCAATAGGTTTCACGGCCTTTGTACTGGGTGGCTATTGGTTATGGTGGGAGACGCATTTCGATAATTTCCATCCGAACGGCGACCGGCTTTATTGCCTGACCACGTCCGGTATCGTAAAAACAGCAACGGGAGCCGATGCCGACCTGAATCAACTACATATCAACGACCTGGCAGAGATAAAGAAACTGGTGCCGGAGATTGAAAAGGTTTGTTCCATCAACGAGCTTTTTTATAATACAAAGATCAATAATAGTACCCAAACAGTGTATGGATTAGTCTGCGACCATAGTTTCTTCGACCTCTTCAGAGCCGATTTCATTGCCGGAACCTACAAAGGGACTTATCCGGATGGCACATCCGTTATCCTTACCGAGAGTACAGCCAAAAAGTTCTTCGGAACGACCGATTGCGTCGGAAAGCTGTTCGAATTGAATGATCAATTCCGTCCGGTCGTAGCCGGAGTCATAAAAAACTATCCGGATAATTCAGATCTGATATTCCAGTTTCTGAAGATTGACGAAGTTCAGCCTATAATGCATGTAAACCGTTATGCCACATATGTCCGGTTATCTGAAAACGCCGATGTCGACAAGGTCAAAGAGAAACTGGCAGTTTATAAAAGCCATGCGGAAGATCCCTGGGGAATGGAGCACATCGACCAGTGGAAAATCAATTTACGAACACTTCCGGAAGTTCATCTGCATGCTCACCCGGAGCTGGAAAGCCGGATACGCAATATTCACATTCTGGCGTTGGCTGGATTTATGGCCTTTCTTAGTGCATTAATGAATCTATTGGTGCTCTTTATCGGCCAGCAACAACGCAAACAAGTAAAGAACCATACTTATCTGTGTATCGGTGCATCTCCTAAAGATATGTTACTGAAAGGCTGGACAGAGTTATTCTTTCCGATGGCGATAGCTTATCTTTTGGCTTTCTGTCTGATAGAGGTAATCTTTCCCTATTACGAGAATTATACGGCGTGGAACCATTACGGCATTTATGAAGGGATATCGAGGCATATCGACAAGTCGGCATTATTCTTTAACGCATTCCTATCGATTATTGTCAGCACATTCATATTCTGGTTGCTGACATTTCTTCCTATACGGAATGTGTTGTGTAACCGGAAAACAAATCCTGTATTTTTCAAGCGGGGATTAATCATCGGACAGGTATTTATCGGTTCCTTATTTTTCATTACTTCGCTGGTCCTTTTCCAACAATTACATTTTATATTAACCAAAGACAAGGGAGTGAATTATGAAAATGTAATTCAGGTCGATATGGGATTTGACAACGCTTATGAGCAGGATCTCAAAACACTAATGCCTGAGCTACAAAATCATCCGTATATAACCGATGCATGCTATACGATAACCAATGCCAACCTGTTTACCGAACAGGGAGAATTTTATGGTGCCTACGTTACCCATTTTGCTTTCGACCCAACCGATCCGGACCCTAAAAGGGAAGACCGTGTAATGGTCGTCAGCAAAGAGTTCTTTTCTTTCTTCAAACTGAAGTTAAAGCAAGGGAATTGGATCGGCGACAGTAATCCGGATGATTACATTGTTAACGAAACCGGATATAAAGAGTTGGGTTATAAGGATTTGTTGGAACGACCGATATATGGCGGAGAAATAAAGACCCATCTAAAAGTATGCGGAGTCATGGAAGATTATATCTATGCTCCCTTACAATATCCGGTCAGCAAAGTATTCTTTCGTCTGCATGTCGATAATGATTTTGCAAATGCCAATCCAATCCAGTATTTCTATGTCCGCTATATGCCGGGACACAAGAAAGATGTATTGGAACATATCTCAAAAGTTACGGAGAAGTTTAATACCAACGGAATGACTGAGCAGAATATGTGTACAGAGCTATCCGATCTGGTAGATAAGTTCAACCGCCCCGAAAAAGTGATCTTCAGTGTATTCAGTATCATCGCTATCGTCTGTATCCTGATTTCCACTTTCGGCATTTACTCGCTGGTCAGCCTGTCAGCCCAGCAGCGCAAAAAGGAGATCGCCATCCGTAAAGTGAACGGAGCCACTTTCTCCCATATCCTGCAACTGTTTTTCCGGGAATACCTGCTATTGGTCATTATCAGCAACCTGTTTGCCCTGCCGCTGGGATATATCCTGATGAAACGCTGGCTGGAAACCTATGCCAATCACATCAATCTGACGGCAGGACCTTTCATAGCCGTATTATTCATTACTTGTATAATTGTATTGTTATCTATCTTCCGCCAGGTGAAAGAAGCAGCACAGGCGAATCCGGCAGAAGCGGTAAAAAGCGAATAAAAAACAGCACATTATATGTTACGACATTACATCACCGTTGCCTTACGCAACTTACTTAAACACAAAGGACAAACACTTATATCCATCATCGGCCTTGCCGTTGGTCTGCTTTGCTTTGCATTATGCACCTATCTGATACGTTATTGGATGAACGAGGATGATGGATTCGCCAATAAAGAACGGATTGCGGAAATCGTATTGGTAAGTGAAAACGAATATCTTATTTCCGGAACCCCCGCTTCTTTAGCAATAGACATCCGCAACAAACAGTTCTCCGGTATCGAACGTATTACCAGAGCCAGCTATAACCGACCAGAAAACCTCTCTTTCGAAGTATCGGAAACAAAAGTTCTCCCTTACAAACTATACGCCATGGAAGCCGACACGAATTTCCTTGCCGTCTTCGAAAGACAATTGGTTGCCGGCAATCCTTCCGTCGTCAGCACACAACCGAACATGCTTTTGCTCAGCCAAACAGCAGCCAAAAGAATCTATGGCGATAAGAATCCGATAGGCAAGAAAGTCATCAGCCAAGATCAGAAAGCATATACTATTGGTGGCATATTCAACGACTTCCCTACCAACAGCAGCATCAGCCCTTTTGAACCTATAGAGGTATTGAAACTCTCCGTCCTCGACGGATTCCTGGAGCAGCGGCTTGAAGGCAGAACCGGATGCCTCACCTATGCCCTCACCTCCCCCGGCTTCAAACCGAATGATTTGGACAAACAATTACTCAACACTGGCATGGAGGTTTTACTTTTCGACAAAGAACCCAACCCGGCCAGAGCCTATCCGCTCGGACAAACGAAATATAAAAATACAGGGAATAAAATCTTCTTCGGCTTTATCTTCCTAATCGGCCTGCTGATCTTCTTATCGGCCTTGCTAAATTATTTCTCTTTCACAACCGGCAACTTCTACAACCGGATCAAGGAGTTCAGCATCCGAAAAGGTATCGGCGAAGAGCGGAAAAGCCTGTTCTTCCTACTTTTCTCTGAAACTCTTTTATCCTTATTATTGACGGCTATATTGGCGTTATGCCTGACGGAATTGTTCGTACCCGGATTCCAATTCAACTTCTTTCGAGTGCATATCAAATTTGACAGCTGGGTATTGGCTAGACAAATCGGTGAATATCTATTATTCTGCATTGCTCTGTCTGTCCTTATCTGCGCAACCATTAGTGTACGGTTAAATAAAATATCGCTGATAGAAGGGATTCGCTTCTCCCGGCACCGGGTACGGAATGTCTTACTGGGCATTCAATATTTTATCGCCCTCTTCTTTCTTACCGGGGCGGCAGCTGCCACCTTGCAAACCTGGGCTGGAGAGCAACAGCTATTCAGTTCAGTCAGCGGCGAAGAAAAAGAAAGGATATTTTTCGTCCGCACCGACCACGAGTATCTGGAGTCAACCTACGATGTGCTGCTCTCCAAATGGAAATCCAATAGCATGATAGAAGACGTATTGGAGGTAGATAACAAATTAGCCAACACCCGGATAAATAGTTATACATGGGACGACAACGACCGAGGAACCCCGGGCGGCATTATATATGCATCAGCCAATATCTCCTCTTTCCTTCATCTTCAGCCGATTGTAGGTTCATTGCTATTAGACGAACAAAGCTTGTTGGTCAATGAAACATTCATGAACACACTGCAAGACAATCCGATCAATAAGCTTGTCCGAATAAACAACGACCCCAAAGAATATAAAATCAACGGAGTCACCAGCTCTCTGCTCCGTTTCGTCGACGGTTCAGAATATTTCGCATCCCTGGCAATCGGCTTGTTGCAAGAACAAGGGAATTGTTATGTACGTATCCAACCGGACAAAGAGAAAGAGGGAAAGGCGTATCTCGAACAAACTATCAAAGAATTTCTTCCGGAAAGTATTCAGCCGGAAATATATACTTTAAAAGAGGAATGCAAACAGATTCAGACCACCGAGCGTACATTGCGCAACGTATTTTCCTTTTTTGCCATTGTTTGCTTGATTATCACCTTATTGGGTATTTACTCAGCCATCTCGCAGGATACGGAACGCAGACAGAAGGAAGTAGCCATACGCAAAATCAACGGGGCTTCGTTGAGTAACATCCTGGCTTTGTTCACAAAGTTGTATCTAAGGTTACTGCTGATTGCCACCCTCTTCGTCTTCCCTATTATATGGATGGTAACGGACACTATATTGAAGGATTGGATTATCCGGTTCAACTACAACAGTCCTTTCTTTTGGATCGGTATCTTCCTGGTTATAACCTTCTTTACAGCTATTAATATCTTGACAAAAATATTGAGAACGGCACGCATTAATCCGGCAGAAATAATAAAGGCGGAGTAACAGCACTATTTATGCAACATATTCCCCGATTTGGAGGATAAACACGATAAGGCACACACCTGCCTATAAAATGGAAGCCTTCCAGGGTAAGTGCCCGATGAGTGCCGTTCATTTCCACATACAAGACTTTACTATATTCCCGTTGGCGGATTAATATGCATCAAGATTAGAAAAAGGTGAAACCTTTTTCAGTTGACAAGTGACAGTTGACAGATGGGCTTCGCGCTCGGAGATAGAAATAATTAAACTATTCTGTGTCTATCTAACAGATAACCCTTCACCTGTCACGGCTTGTATCTATCTGTATATCTGATTTTTCCAGTGACACGTCTTTGTGAAGGCTAAAAATCACAAATCAAAGTAGGGTCTTTTGAAATGTTAAGACAAGACTTTTAAAATCAAAAGAAGGGAGCTTTATTTTCAAAAGAGCTATCTTTTTTTCGGAAAGACTTAAGTCTTTTCTTCAATGGGTAGGCACCCGTTCGTATTGGCTCCGGCACCCATTTGAAATGGCTCCGGCAGCCACTGGTAATGACTCCGGCAGCCACAGATATTGGCTCCGGCAGCTATTAAAAAAAGACTTACAATACAAAGTGAAGACGATTTGTTGTCGGTGAAACGTCACGTTTCACCTCAATCAACTGTTTAACACCCCTATACAATACCGGTGACAGGTGAAGGCTATGGTCGAAATTCTCCCTGTAGGTATGAAAAAGCAGAGATACGATAATAGGAAGATATATGAACTATTTCAATAAGAACCAGGTACGCGGATAACGCAGATTAGCCGGATCAAAACGGATTAAATGATCCGATCCGTTCAAATCCGCTCAATCCGCGTCATCCGCGTACCTGGTTCTTTTATTGCGACAAATAGATTCAAAACTGACAATAATTGAACCTCGATCATAGAAATCGGTTAATTATTTTATCTTTGTAGAACCTTTTTAAAACAGGACAGTCATGGATAGAAAAAAGCTACCGATAGGCATCAGCGATTACAAGCGGATGATCAGCGAAGATTATTATTATGTAGATAAGACAGACTTTATCCGTCAGATAGTTGAAGACGGGAGCCTGATCACCCTGTTGCCGCGTCCGCGCCGCTTCGGTAAGACGCTCAACCTTTCTACACTACGTTACTTCTTCGAGAAGACGGAAGGCAATGTGTTCCGTCCGCTGTTTAAAGACAAAAGCATCGAAGGGTGGAAAGATTTTGATAAGTATCAGGGGAAATATCCGGTGATAATGATCACGCTGAAAGATTGCAAAGCAGATACCTTTGAAGGGGTATTGGAGTTGCTGGCTTTTGAATTGCAGTCGGAATTTATACGACACAAATATCTACTCGACAGTCCGCAGATTGAAAAGGCTTATATCTCAGTCTTTGAAGCCATCCGCGAAAGCCGGGCTACGGAAACACAAATGCAAAACTCACTGGGTATGTTGTCGACCATGCTTACCGACTACTGGGGTATGCCCCCGCTGGTCCTGCTCGACGAATACGACACTCCCATACACGTGGCCTTCGACAAAGGCTACTACGACCGGATGATCGGCTTTATGCGCAACTTTATGAGTACGGTGTTCAAAGACAATACGGATATCTTCCGTGGCGTAATCACAGGTATTCTCAGGGTAAGCAAGGAGTCGATATTCAGTGGGCTGAATAATATAGACGTAGATACGATTCTTGAAACTCCGATGTGTACTTCCTTTGGTTTTACGCAGGAGGAAACAGACCGGATACTGGATGATTACTCACTCGGCAGCTATAAAGAAGAGGTGAAAGAATGGTATAACGGCTACCTGTTCGGTGGAGAAACGGTTTACAACCCCTGGTCGGTATTATCTTATATAAATAAAGGTGGCGTACTAGCCCCCTACTGGGTAAACACCGGTTCCGATGTCTTGCTACGCCATCTGCTGGCCGACGGCCCCGCACAGATACGCGACGGCGTGGAAGCCCTGATACAAGGCGATCCGGTCCGCAGTGTGATTAACGACAAGCTGGCGTTTCCGGATTTATTGGCCAAGCCGGTCAATATCTGGTCGTTTATGTTATTCAGCGGTTACCTGAAAGCCTATGATCCGATACTGACACCGGAAGACTTGACGGAATATACCTTACAGGTTCCTAACCGGGAAGTGAAGACTGTATTTCGTACCATTATTCAAAGTTGGATAGACGGAGGACCGGTGAAGAACGACCGCCTCGAACGGATGCTGCAAGCCCTGGACGAAAACAATATGCCGATCTTCCAACGGCTGTTGAACGATTTTGTGGTAAATACGCTTTCCTATTATGATACTTCCGGACGCGATCCGGAGAAAGTCTACCAGGCTTTCTTACTGGGAATGCTGGTGAGTACGGGAGCTTATGAGATAAGCAGCAACCGCGAGTCGGGTCTGGGACGTTATGATATCCTGATGCGGCCGCGTAATATCCAAAAACGGGGTATCATCATGGAACTCAAGCTGTATGACCCGATGTTCGACAAGTCGGTAGACGACGTGCTGGATTCCGCTCTCCAACAAATCGAAGACAAACAATATGCAGCCACCCTGCATGCCGCAGGTGTCACCGATATCCTCCAAATGGCCATCACCTTCGACGGCAAACGGGTATGGATAAAAACTCGAATATAGAAAGTTTTGAACCTACTTTTGTATATTCATTTGAACAGGATGTATAAATCTTATAATTATCAACTATATGAAGACAAACTTTTTATTCACATTGTTAACCGGACTATTGCTTTTCACAGCCTGTTCGGAAAAACCGGCCACGACTTATACCATAAACGGTACTATTCCGGATAATTCGCTGGACGGACAAATGATCTATATCTATAACCGCGATGGCAAGAGCAATATAGATAGTACAAACGTCACAGGAAATACTTTCACCTTCACAGGAAAGATGGACACCCCCGCTTATTGCCAAATCACCGCCAGCCGGGAATATTATGTCAATTTCATTCTTGAGAACGGGACGATCAACCTCGATCTGAGTAAACCGGTATCCCCGTCAGGAAGTCCTTTAAATGATGAATTCGCACGTTTCTTCGCTAAGCAGGATAGCATGTCGAACCTGATCGATTCCAAACGACAGGAGCTCATGAAACAAACGGAGGATAAAGAAGAACGCATGAAGTTACAGAAAGATTTTTTCCAGCAAGAATGGAAACCGGCTTATCTGGCTATACTCGACGGATTCTTCAACAAAAACCTGAATAACCCGATCGGAATCAGGGCCCTGCACTATATGGACGGCTATCTCTCTCCCGACCAGGTAAAGGCTAAAATAACTCAACTGAGCGAGCCGATGCGCAACACTCCCGATATGCAAGATATGATACAGCGCTTCGAAGCCATAGAAAAGACTGCCGAAGGAAAACCCTTCGTCGACTTTACGATCGAAACGGAAGACGGAAGCAAAGTCTCATTATCCGACTACGTAGGAAAAGGCAAATACACGCTGGTCGATTTTTGGGCAAGCTGGTGCGGTCCCTGCCGCGCAGAAACACCCGTTTTGTCAGAAGTTTATAATCAATACAAAGCCAAAGGACTGGAAGTCTTAGGCGTTGCCGTATGGGACGATCAGGAAAATACAAAGAAGGCTATAGAAGAATTGAAAATTACCTGGCCACAAATACTGAATGCCGGTGAAACACCGACCAAACTATACGGTATCAACGGCATACCTCATATCATCCTGTTCGGTCCCGACGGCACAATCGTTGCACGCGACCTGCGTGGCGACGGACTGAAAGCAAAGGTAAAAGAAGTGATCGAAACTAAATAAATCGAAACACGATGCAGTATTTCAACTTCCCGCACATTTCTATATTAGATTATGTACGGGAAGTTGAACTTTTTAGATGAGTAAACAAGTAATTATATTATTATTGATCTGCCTGAGCAATACGGAATATCTATATGCCCAATGGACAGAAAAGGATTCGGTATGGCTTCAGAAAATTCTCTCCGGCAAAGAGAAACTGGAACTCAATCCCGAAGCGCTGAAAGCGATCCAGTCAGGTACACTGATCAATACGGAAGAACCGGCTTCCCATATGCTCCTGTCACCGGAACAGTCTCCCGCACAATCCATCCAAAAAGATTTCACCGAGTTCGTCCGTCCGCAAAACGCTGAAGAGCATAACCCAAACCGAAAAGTAGCGTTGAAAGACCTTCCCCCGTCCGTATTCAGGTTATATGGGATGAATAAGCCATTGCCCAAGGTTAAAATGTTAGGTTCTTTCCAGGTATCTCCCGGTATCCGTGCCGAAGCCCGGAAACCGTCAGGCATCTCATTCGACGATCTGCTGCAACAGGTATTTATGCCCAGTGCACGTTACAAACGTAAAAATGCACAACGCTGGAGGACTCAAAAATTTTACAATAGTTATCCATAACGACAGTAGTAGGATATTTTTTTATACTTTTGTTACCTTATTAATAAACATAAGGTCGAATTTATAAATATACAACTTAAAGGATAAAATGGAGAAAATCATTTCGTATCCGCTTTCAGCTATCTACTATCTGTTATTTGGAATAACACTGGGATTCTTTCATATAGTGCAGTGGGTTTGCTTCAACCTTTTTGGTTACAAGGCACACAAAAAGAGTGTGGATGTTCTGAGTTTTTTCCTGGTGGCAAATACCTACGTACTGGGAACAAGATACAAAGTAAGCGGATTGGAAAAGCTCCCCGCCGATTCTCCCCTTATAATAGCTTCAAACCACCAAAGCCTCTACGATATTACCTCCATCTGCTGGTTCATGCGCAAGGTACATCCTAAGTTCATCAGTAAAATCGAACTCGGCAAAGGCATCCCCAGCATTTCGTACAACCTGAATCATGGTGGCTCCGTGCTTATCGACCGGAAAGACGCAAAACAGGCATTGACAGCGATCCGGGTTATGGCTGAATATATTGAAACGAACAAACGCTCGGCGGTAATATTTCCGGAAGGGACGCGAAGCAAAACAGGCAAACCCCGTCCTTTTGCCGAAAACGGACTAAAAATACTCTGCAAATATGCCCCCTCAGCCTATATAGTACCGGTCACCATCAACAACGCATGGAAAGTGACCAAATGGGGATCTTTCCCCTTAGGACTCGGCAATCGCATCGAACTCATCATCCACGACCCCGTTCCTGTGAAAGCAAAACCTTTCGCCGAACTCTTTGCTGAAACGGAGCAAACAGTGACCGGCAGTATTAAATTATAATTTTTTTTGTCTGCCATGCAGTATTTTAAGATTTCGTCCGTTTTATTATAAAGACTATTAATAATAAATCGGATTAGATGCAGCATTTCATTGATATATTGCGTCTTTGGATTAAGATATAAAACGAAAAATAGCAGACAATTATGACTAAATTACAGATATTAGCACTTTTGCTAGCCTCGATTGCCTTATTATTCTTTACCTCCTGCGACAATGACAGTTTTCAGGAGCCGGATGTATATAAGGTAACCCCTGATCTGCGCGCCAGGATCAACCAGGGTATGAAGCTGACTTCCAAATCCGACAGAAAAATATTCAACGCAAAATATGACCGGTTCGTGGAGAAATGCGATGAGTTATCTTATATAAGCAATCCGCACACCTATATGGAAACAGAGGAATATCAGGACTTCAAAGAATTTGTCCTTTCTTCCTCCCCTAACCTGTCGTATCTGGTGATGGATAAATTTCTGAAAGGAGGAATAGGCTTTTTTTCTTACATCATCAATGATATTCTCATGGCTTCAAAACCTGCGATAGCCGACCAAATCTCGGAACAAATAAAAGCAGCAGGAACTTTGGAGGAAAGTTTTTTCGTCTATCCGCAATTGTGCTTGGACATTTGGGTGGATGCATTGGAAAATCAATAAAAAACAGAATACCTCTTTATGAAGAAGAGAGCTGAAAAAATATGGACTCTTTTAGTCTGCATCCTGTTATTCGCCAACGGGATGGTCAGTTGCGACTCTTCCGATTTGGACAAACTTCCGCAAAATGAGAACCCGGAAGTGGCTTTTGTCAATGATGAGGTTCCTCAGAGATTATCCCTTAATAATGCCCGGTTAAAACGGGTCGTGCCCTCTTCTTTCGATTCTGTTTATTCCGGTAAAGTATATGAATATAACAGTGATGGCAAGTTGGCCCGGATTTCCGACTGTATGTATAACGGAACGGAAGTAACCGATACGCTGGAATATAATATATACCAATATGACCAGGAAGACCAGTTGGTGCTTACTTCCAGTTTTACTGCCAATAAGAATGCACCGTCAGGATTTATCAACCTGCAGACACAGGTCTATATCTATTCCAAAGAGGGGAAGCTGGAGAAAAGCATCACTTATTATCCGGCTATTTCCCAATCCGAATATAACCTCTATAAATACAAAAACAATATGCTGGACCGGAAAGAACATTACGGGACTTCCGGAGTGCTGGAGAGTTATACGACCTATACCTACGACAAGGTCGGTAAATTGATCCTGGAACGATATTACGTAGCTAATAACCAACTGATCAATTACATTCAACATTCTTTCACCGACGGTTTGAATACACGTTCGGTAACTTTCTCCGCAACCGGAGAAGCTCTCAGGAAAGTTATCAACACCTATGATAGCAATTATAACCTTATCCGCTCAGAGTCGAAGGAACTCGTTTCGTACAGTTCACGGTCTGATTTCACGGCACAATATGAATATGAATAACGCTCAATTTCACGATTCATATTGTGCCATTATGTAACTATCACTTATTCTGTTCCAGCCACCAGTCGATCATCTTACGGGCCAGACTGAGTTTTCGGGGAAGCTCCGGCAGATTCTCTTTGGTAAAGAATGCTCCCTCACTCAGTTCTTCATCCTGAAGACGGATCGTCCCACTGACATAATCAGCTATAAATCCGACCATCAGGTTACTCGGATAAGGCCAGGGCTGATTTCCGAAATAAGAAATATTGGTAATCTCCAGTCCTGTTTCTTCCATAACTTCCCTTCTTACGCATTCCTCCAGCGTCTCCCCCGTTTCCAAAAAACCGGCAACCAGCCCATGAAATGATCCTTTGAAATTGCGGGCATGGACCAACAGGATTGAATCTTCTTTACGTATCAGTACCAATATCGCCGGAGACACAACCGGATATATTTCATATTTACAGGCGGGACATTGCTTGGATATAGCAGTCTGCATGACTGTTTTCGTTCCGCAAGCCGGACAAAAACGGCTGTGCCGATCCCAATAAATCAATTCGTAAGCCTTTCCGGACAGAGTATGTAACCTGCCATCGAGATAATCGTATGAGGCACGCAATCCCATCGGAAGGAAATCGGGCGTCTCTTCCAACGGAGCTTCTACAACGGCAGTCCGACAGGGTATATCCTGAAACAAACTGACTTCCAATACATTTTCTACCGGAACAGGAGGATGGATACTACAAGGAATTGTATAGGTTTCACCTTCTTTCTTCAGCAGTAACTGGTCGTTGAAGAAAATAAACCAGTACGCAGGTGCATTATTTATATTGCTCATCACTTTTTACTTTTGAACGCACAAATATACAGACTAATATAAGATATGATTCAAAAAAACATCTCTATTTAAAATATTCCTCCACGTCAATCGTCTACAAGAATAGAAGGCATGTCTTACTAAACAGATTTTTTAATTTAATATGGAAACAGAAAATGTTCGGAAGAAAGAGAAAAGAAGTTATATCTTTACAAGTCTTTGCATATGAGTGTAGTGGATGCGGACGTTGTGTAAAGAGATGCCGCAGAGAGGTTTTGAAGATAGTGAACAATGGCAGTTGCAGTTATGCTACAATAATGAATCCGGAAAGTTGTGTCGGATGCGGTAATTGTGTAAAAATCTGCCAGACACATGCCATAGAGTTAATAACAGAATAATAAACAATGTAAATTATATCACAATGAGAAAATCAGGTAAATTCAGAGGAGGGCTTGCTTTCCTGTTCTTTATAGGTGTATTCGCGCTAGCAGCACTGGCAGTCATGTTTTTATGGAATTGGCTGATCCCTTCCATTATCGGTTGGTCGGTAATCAATTACTGGCAGGCTATAGGTCTTATGGCACTTACCCGTCTGTTACTGGGGGGGGGTGGAAAGTTCGGACCTTTCGGTCCATTCGGTCCTCATGGCGGAGGCTTTTTCTTCGGTAGTCGGAAAGAGAAGGCTCAGTTCCGGGAGCAAATGAAAAATATGTCATGGGAGGAGCGTCGGGAACAAATCCGCAAGCACATGGCAGATTTCCATAATGACAGATTCAATATGCAGGACCCTACTTCAGGTAGCCAGCCCCAATGAAAGAGTTATCGACAAATACATCCGCCGGTACTGAGCAGAATACACGTGTTGCAAATATCTTCCGGAAATATCAGGCGCAGCTGAAAGACTTCATCAACAAACGGGTCTCATCCAGGGAGGACAGTGAAGATATTTTGCAAAACGTATTCTACCAGTTCATGAAAAGCGACCAGGAGGAAAACCCGATCGAACAGATCGCCGCCTGGTTGTATTCGGTTGCCCGCAACCAGATCATCGACCGGAGCCGGAAACGCCGTGAGGAAGAGATGCCGTATCTTTCTACAAACGAAGACGACGGTACTTTTCTGAAAGAGCTTTCCGAATTGATGCCCGATGAAGATCAGTCGCCGGAAATGGATTTCATCCGTTCCACCGTGTGGGAAGAGCTGGAACATGCTTTGCTCGAATTACCGGATGAACAGCGGACCGTCTTCGAGCTGACGGAGCTGGAAGGCATTCCGTTCAAAGAGATCGCGGAATCGACCGGTATTCCGGTCAATACGTTGATTTCCAGGAAACGGTATGCAGTATTATTCCTTCGGAAAAGGTTATATAATTTATATGAGGATATTCTATAGACTGTACTATTAACGCAATTATCAAAATGACACTACCCTACCAAGTAATTGGGATTACTATACCAGGTAAATGAAAATACCCGACCGGGTAATATATTTTAACATTACGATTTATTCCCTTGACATTATATGTGCGTTTCCGAACTTGATTCGTGCGGATATGCACGACCTACAACTATCTAATAGCTTTTATACAACTACATATCAACCATTTACAAATGTGGCACAGCTTTTGTACTCTATATAATAAATTAAAATTCTTATACGCATGATTAAGACAGTAGCATTAGAAAAAATCTTCCGCACAGAAGAAGTGGAAACATGGGCTTTGAATAAGGTGAATATCGAAGTGAAAGAAGGAGAGTTTGTAGCAATTATGGGACCTTCCGGTTGCGGTAAGTCTACGCTACTGAACATTCTAGGATTACTGGATAACCCGAGTTCCGGTGAATATTATCTGAACGGGACAGAAGTTTCTAAATTCACGGAAGCCCAGCGTACCAAGTTACGTAAAGGAATTATCGGATTTGTATTCCAGAGTTTCAACCTGATCGACGAACTGAATGTATACGAGAATATAGAACTCCCGTTGCTTTACATGGGAGTTTCAGCAGCAGAACGCAAACAGAAAGTCAGAGAGGCAATGGAACGTATGGCAATTGTCCATCGCGAGAAACATTTTCCCCAACAGTTGTCCGGGGGTCAGCAGCAACGTGTCGCGATTGCACGTGCCGTCGTTGCCAATCCGAAACTGATCCTTGCCGATGAGCCGACCGGTAACCTGGACAGTAAGAACGGACAGGAAGTCATGAACCTGCTTAACGAGCTGAATAAAGAAGGAACAACCATCGTCATGGTGACGCACAGCCAACATGATGCCGGGTATGCATCACGTGTCATCAATCTGTTTGACGGGCAGGTGGTTACTGAAACCGTCATTTGAGATATGCAAGTGTTACAAAAGTAAAAGAGTAGGCAGCAACAAGTTAATAGATGTTGCTGCCTACGAAGTTTTCGTATACCTTTTTCTTCCAATACTAAATAAACTTGTATATTTCCACCAGGAACTATAAATCTGATTATACATGAAAGCATTTAATTTATTATTCGGTATTATCTTTACCGTTTCATCTGTTTACGGACAACAAACGGTTACCATCGAAGGTGATATACAAAACATGCCGGACAGCCTTACAATCGGTTGTCGGGAAATGAAAGGAGAAAGTATGCAACTCTACACAGACGATTTATTCAGTATGGTAAACGGTAAATTCAAAATTACCAAAGAAGTCAGTCAGACAACACGGATGTTTCTCCACATCAACAATACCGGCTATGAGTTTTGGGTGAAACCGGGAGCTAATATAAAAATAACAGGTTCAGCCCCCTATATACAAACATGGCAGACAAAAAGCGATATTCCAATCCCCGAACAGATAGAACTAAACCGTTTCAGAGCAGCCACACGGGAAGAAAACATACGCATACATGACCTGACACAGGAGTTTATGAAGCAAGTAGCTTTAGGACAAAAGGATTCTGTGAGTCGCCAAAAGCGTAATGCGTTGCGCCTGCAAGCAAACAGCATCCATGATCAGGAAATTCTATACAAAGAATTACTGCTTATGCTGGATAATCCGATCACAACCGCGGGACTACAAGAATTAAGAGATGCTGCGAAATGTTTTCAAGCGGGTAAATTCAACGACAAGGCCTTGATAGTCTCTGTTTTCGACAAACTGACGGACGAGCAAAAGCAATCAGTATTAGGAAAAGAAATTTCTTCGCTCTTGACTATTTCTTCTACCGTAAAAGAGGGAGATCCAATTGCCGATGCCGAATTGAAAGATATAGCAGGAAATATTCATCATCTTTCCGACTATAAAGGGCAATATATCCTTTTGGATTTCTGGAGTCGGGTTTGCGGACCTTGTGTTGCCGCCCTGCCTGAATTAGAGACAATTGCCAAACAATACAAAGGAAAAGTTGTAGTAGTCAGCCTATCTGTAGACATAGAATCTGTTTGGAAAGAAGAATGCAAAAGGTCTGTCGATAACTGGTTGCAACTGTCCGACGGATTGGGCATGAGTGGTTTAGCCGCCCATTATGGGGTACGTTCTCTTCCCACTTTCGTTTATATATCTCCGGAAGGCACTATCCTTCAGATAAAATCAAGTTATCGGGATGGTGCTCTTATAGAAGATATAAAAGAATTAATAAGCAATAAACAAACAAACTAATTAATATACCTATGAAACACATTATCAGTTCATTCTTATTACTCCTTTGCAGCACAGGCTTGCTGGCCCAGGAACGTGTGATAGAGCAACCAGCATTTGAAGTGCGTAGTAGCAACACACTCGAATTTCAGAAAATAGTATTGAGCGACACGGCCACCGTGCTTTATGTCGATGCTTATTACCGACCCAAATTCTGGATTAAGATTGTCGACGAAACGACATTGGAGAGTAACGGCAAAAGTTACCGAATCAAAAGTGGCGATGGCATCACGCTGAATGAGGAGTTTTGGATGCCGGAATCGGGAACAGCCTCTTTCCGCCTGATCTTCCCTCCTCTTCCCAAAGATACAAAAACGTTTGATTTTATTGAGGGGAATGATAAAGGGGCTTTCAAAGTATGGGGTATACACCTGGACGGAGAGTATCCGAAGAGCCATCTTACCAATGTTAAGCTCCCGGAGAAAACACTGGCGCTGGAAAAACCGGAACTCAAATCGGGTATAGCCACACTGACCGGAAAATTTATCGGTTACAGAGAAGGTATGGACGATGAAGTTCCTATTTGGGTATTCGATATTCTTACAGGTGGTGCAGACCAAAATACGGTAAAAATCCAACCGGACGGCAGTTTTAAACTGGAAGTTCCTCTACTTCATATCTCCAATGTCGTACTTTCCGGAAATTCTACTCATACCAGCCTTTATCTGAAACCGGGAGAGACAACCTCTGTAGAAATCAATATGCCGGAGATCTGTCGTTCACAGTCTAAAATACAGTCATCCAAACCCTCACTGGGTACTAAGTTCAAATTCACCGGCGCATTGGCTGACTTAAATAATGAATTGGCTAACAATCCGGTAATAGGTCCAGCATTTGCTCCTCGCAGTCAGGAAGAATATCAACAGATGATGAAAGACATCAGTACAATGACGATTGACCAATACAAAACGTACTGGATGGAAAAATATCAAAAGGCTAGAGAAGAAATCGACAAACTGACTGGAATCAGTAACGCCCAACGTCAACTACTTAACATAAGACTCAAACATGATTTAGCAGAGAAGCTACTCAGCTACAGCATGATGGAATATGCTTACCGACAAACCAATAACATACCGCGCGACTCGGTATTGACAGATTATGTTAAACCTGTTCCGGATGCAGAATATTTCAGTTCATTGCCTGAACTCATTTCTGATGGTTCTTATATGGTTTATAATGGTAGCTTCGGCTATCTACTACAATATCTCAGATACGCCAATTTCACCGGAAAGGAAATCAAACTGAATAGCGGAGAACAATTCCCTGACAACACCGCCGACCTTATTCAAGTAATGGGCACAGACAAAGGGTTCTTTTTTGATATGTTGGCAGCTTACAGAATAGCGACTTCCATCAAAGAGTTTAATCCGCTGAACGAGCAACAGTTGGCTAAGACCAACGAACTGAATCCTGTTCTTAAAGAGGCTATCCTCGCCATGAATGAAAAACTAAAACAGACAATTGAAGAGAATAAAAAGAAATCCGGTTACACCGTCAACCGGGTAAATATTGCCGATATTCCTGCCGAAGAACTTTTCAATGCCATCACAACACCTTATCGGGGGAAAGTGGTATTCGTTGATTTTTGGGCAACCTGGTGTGGCCCTTGTCGTATGGCCATGAAAGAGGCAGAGCCGGCAAAGAAAGCGTTTGAAGGGAAAGATGTTGTCTTCCTCTATCTGGCCGGAGAAAATTCACCCAAAGGAACCTGGGAGCAAATGATTCCCGACATCAAAGGCGAGCACTATCGCGTAACCGATAGCCAGTGGGAATTCCTGGGCAAGAAATTCGGCGTTAAGGGTGTCCCCTCTTATATGCTTTTAGGCAAAGACGGCGCACCGGTTCATTTCCAGGTAGGCTTCATGGGAGTGGAGAAGATGAAGGAGATGATCGAGAAAGAATTGGAGAAGTAAAATCCAGAATAAAATAAATTAATAAAAGCGGAGTCTCTTCAAAGATCTCCGCTTTTTTTGTGGTAAAACTAAAAAAGCGTAATATTGCATTTCATAAACATAACACACTTAATCGATCATATGAGGAATCTAAAACAATTGGCATTTTTTATCTGTCTGAGTGCTTATTGCACACTCTCTGCGCAGGAGACCAAAAAGGCAATGACATTCGACGAAATGGTTAGCTGGAAACGCATTACAGAACAGGCTATATCCCACGACGGGAAATGGGTTGCCTGTAAAATGGAACCCTGGAGGGGGGATGCCAGTATCTTCGTCTACAACGCCAAAGGGGAAATGACAGCCTCTTTTCTTCCGGCAGGTCATGCCGAATTTTCCGCCTCATCCAAATACCTGCTAGTTACAAAAAAGCCGGAACTGGAAAAAGTGGAAGCTCTGAAACTGAAAAAGACAAAAGAAGCAGATATGCCTTCGGACGAATTGATTATCTTCAATCTTCCGGAGAAAAAAGAGACAATCGATTCCCTGAAATCATACAAACTATCAGAAAGTGCTGATTGGATCGCTTACAAACGGAGCAGTAAATCGGATACCGTATTGCATGTCCGTGCGTTGGACGGAAGTAAAGAAATATCGTTCTCCGATGTAAATGAATTTGGCTTTGCCAGGAAAAGCAATGTCTTGTATTATTCGACTGATTCAACCGTATGTACATATACTCCCGACAAAGGCAGTTCCCTGATTTTCGAGGGGAAAGGTGTTTTCTCTCAAATAACATTCAATGAAACAGGAAGTAAGATTGCTTTTCTTCATTGCCCGGACAAAGATTCTACAAATACATTATATTCACTCTATCTGGCTGAGAACAATGCTCCTGCACGTTTAGTTGCAGACAAAAAGGCGGCTTTCCTTCCTACCGGTTGGGTGATCAGCGGAAACGGAAGTCTGCGTTTTTCTAAAAATTCCGAACGCATTTTCTTCGGTACGGCACCAGCCCCATTGCAAAAAGACACCACCCGACTGGATGATAACTATCCAAACGTACAGATATGGAAATGGGATGAAGATATCCAATATACGCAACAGGTATACAACAAGCAAAAAGACTTGAAAAAAACGTATGCCGCAGTGTATAATATCAACAGCAACAAGTTATTCCAGCTTGCCGATAAAAAAATCCCGAATTTGCTGACTGACGATGAAGGCAATGCTACAATCGCCTTATTGTCAACCAATTTACCCTATGCAACTGAACAAATGTGGGAAGGCAGAAGCCGTTATGACATATACACGATCAATTTGGAAACAGGAGACCGCAAACAGATCAAGGAAGCGGCAAACACGAATATGCGCCTTTCTCCGAAAGGAACTTATGCCTACTGGTACTGTGTGCAAGACAGTTCCTGGTATACGTATTCGATGGAAAACGGAAAAGAATACCGCCTCACCACTCCCGCTACATTTGCAGCATGGGATGAAGACAACGATGTTCCGGACTATCCATCTCCGCACGGCCTTGCCGGATGGACAACCGATGATCGCAATATCTTGCTATATGACCGTTACGATATCTGGAAATTCGATCCTTCGGCACAAGTGCCGGCAGTCAACCTTACCGTCAACGGACGGAAAGAGCAATTGTCTTACCGTTTGATACAATTGGATAAAGAACAAAAATTTATCGATACGAAAAAGCCGCAGTTATTACTGGCTTTCAACGAAAAAACAAAAGGTTCGGGCTATTACCATGTAACCCTTTCAGCACCAGCTGCACCTAAGACATTACTGGCCGGTAACTTTATGCTGAAAACTCCGGTCAAGGCTAAAAATGCAGATGCGGTAATTTACACGTCAGAGACATTCGAACAATACCCGGATGTACGGTTATCCGATCTGAGCTTCAAGAAGTCTGTCCAACTGACACATGGAGGAGAACAACAGGAACAACTGAACTGGGGTACGGCAGAACTCGTTTCCTGGATTTCATTGGATGGTGTTCCACTGGAAGGCGTTGTCTATAAACCGGCTGATTTCGATCCGGCAAAGAAATATCCGGTAATCGTCAATTTCTACGAGCGTAATTCGGAAACGCTTTACGCCTATCATATGCCGGAACCTCATCGTTCCACAATCGATTATCATTTCTATACCAGTAACGGGTACATCATCTTCAATCCGGATGTACGTTATGTAGACGGTTATCCGGGAGAAAGCTGTTTCAACTGTGTTATGCCGGGAATCACGTCATTGATTGCCAAAGGCTATGTTAATGAAAAAGGAATCGGTGCACAGGGACATAGCTGGGGAGGATACCAGGTCGCTTACCTGGCTACCCGCACGAACCTGTTCTCAGCCATAGAGTCAGGTGCTCCCGTTGTGAATATGTTCAGTGCATACGGCGGAATACGCTGGGGATCAGGTCTGAACCGTTCTTTCCAGTATGAACACGGACAGAGTCGTATTGGTGGAACTTTATGGAATGCTCCGCTACAATATATGGAGAATTCACCTTTGTTTACCATGGATAAGGTAGAAACTCCTATCCTGATCATGCATAATGACAATGATGGCCATGTGCCCTGGTATCAGGGAATCGAATATTTTGTAGCCCTGAAGCGTCTGCAAAAACCGGTTTGGTTGCTGAATTATACGGGTGAAATCCATTGGCCGATGCGATTGGCAAACCGTATCGACTTCCAGAAACGTATGTTCCAGTTCTTTCAGCATTACCTGAACAAGCAGCCGATGCCGCAATGGATGAGCGAAGGTATCCCTGCCGTCGATCAGGAGTTTAAATTAGGATACTAATAAATGCAAGTCTTTTATATTACAAAGATATAATGATTCAGAAATTCTTTATATCTTTGTAATTATAGATATATGAACGAAATGAAAGCAACTGGAAACATATTAAGTATACGGGTAGATATTCCCCAATCGGAATTTTCTATATTTGAGTTTCTAGCCCAAAAGATGGGATGGAAAATTCGTTCTGAAAAGGAAGACACAGAAAAAAAAGAACTGGAAGAAGAAAAAAAACAGTTTTTTGCTAACTCAAAACGATCGATGGCAAAACAGATCGAAAAATATTTATCAGAATGAAAATTCATCAAAGAGATATTGTAGAAGTTAATTATCTTTTCCCTGATGGGACAACTAAACCCCACATGGCTATCGTTATTTCAAATGATGAACTTCAGGAAACTGAAGATTTTTTCTATATTGCAATGATTTCTTCTAAGAATTATAATCCCCAATATACGTATTCTTTAGACAACGATATGTTAACGAAACCCTTATTAAAAAAGAGTTATGTCATATGTCAGTTGATCGGAGGATATACAGAACGAGATGTCGTAAGGATATGTAGTCGCATAAAAAATAGTGCATTTCAAGAAGTTATAGAAAAAATTAAACATACTATATTTTAACTGCACATTTACCCTTCGCTTTTTTGCTTCAAATAACCGAAATATATCATGAGAAAGAACTTTCTGCCGTTCATTATCATACTGTTTTTCTCTGCTTGCACAGGCAGAGATACAAACTATTGGTTAGAACAGGCAGAAAGTTATCTGAACATGAAACCGGACAGTACATTGATCTTATTGCATAAAATCAAAAATCCTGATCGCCTCGCCGACTATCCGAAGGCAAAATACAACCTGTATCACACTGTTGCTGAAATACAAAAAGGAAGTAAAAACCGGACAGACTCTCTGATATCGGAAACTATTGATATTTTCATTGCCAATAATGATTCCATCAACACTTCCAAAGCTTGTTTTTGGGCAGGACTTATTAATATGCAGACAAATGACTATACGCGTGCCGACTCATTTTTTGTCCGGGGTATTCCATTTGCTCCCAATGCCTCATTACGAACCAGGTTATATGAATATAGCGGCATTTCTTGCCTGAATAATAATAAACCGGAACAGGCATTGCAACAACATGTACGATCTTTACAAGATACGGCTCTCATTTCAACACCGGAGAAGGCTAGTGTATTGGCAGAGATCGGACAGGCTTACCGATACACCGGACAAACGGACAGTGCTCTTATTTATTACCGGAAAGCGATCGATAAATCCCTGGAAGCCAACTCAAACGAACAAACAGCCTTTTTTTACGAAAAGATAAGTGATATAGAGAAAGAAAAAGGGGATATTAAAAATGCTACCGCCGCCCTGAAATCTGCCATAGAATTTAGCAACAGACGTACGAGCTACCCATACCATATGCTCGCACAGGCACAAATATACATAGCTGCCGGAGAAACAGACTCTGCCGGAATGTATCTGAAAAATGCCATACAAAGCACCAATCCTTATATCGCCACCCGTGCTTACCAGCTACAAGCCAACCTATATGAACAAGGTAATAAAAGCGAACAGACATACTATACCTGGAAAAATTATTCACAAAGCTTCAATAACATCTCCGGTGAAGTCCATTCTGAAATAATGAAACAACGGTATCAGGAAGAACTATTGAAAAATGAGAATAATGAGTTGAAAATCAAAAAGAAACAACAAGACATTTACCTCCTCTCCTTATGCCTGATATTGATCACAGCTTGTACTCTCTGGTATATTATCTATAGCCGTTTACGGAAAAAGAAAATAATCAGTGAACAGCAGCTCAAAGAACAGAAATTGAAAAATCAGGTTGCCCAGCTTGAAAGAGAACGGGAATTGATATCCCTGCGTGAAAGGGCTACAGCTTTACGTGAACAACTGTTCCGTCGTCTTTCTGCTTCTCAAAAGATTCCATCCCTTGCCGGCAAAACAAAAGAGAATACGGAAGACAGTAAATCGAGATTGACTGCAGATGAAATAGATGAACTGATCCAAACCGTCAATGAAATATGGTCGGGTTTTGCCGAACGCCTGAAAACAACTTACCCTCTGCTTAGAACAAAAGATATCGCTTTCTGCTGTTTACTGAAAAGCGGTATCAGCACAAAAGACCTGGCATCCATCTATTATATCACACCTTCCGCGATCAGTCAGAAAAAAGCACGAATGAAACGGGAAAAATTCGGAATGGAAGATGAAGATCGAACACTGGATGAGATTTTGAACGCTTTCTAACAGAAGAGAACAAAAATGTCAATGCTTTTCATCTACGACAAAATAGTAAATACCTATCCAACAAGAAGATAAGGCTATACATAGCTTTAAAAATGTCAACACGCTTTCTCCTCTTTTATCAATATTAAAGGATATATTTGCCCAACATCATTCAAAAGAACAACATTATGGAGAAGTTTGGAAATCTTATTATCAGTTCACTTTGTCTGTTAGCCGGATCCTGTCAAAACAGTAATCACACGTCATTCAGCAACGGACTGGATAATTCGCCTGTTGTCGGCACCTTTGTACAAGTCGGAGACGATCAGGTTCTTTCATGCGATCAGAAATTATTGACAGATTCCATACGCTTACCTCTCAGTTTCCTGACAGAGAAGGCAGAAATCATTCATTTGGACAATCGTGATGAAGCATTGGTCAGCGACAGTCGTCTGCTTGTTTCCGATAATTACATACTGATATGGAATAAGAAACAGAATCCGTTCAAACTCTTCGACCGGAAAGGCAAATTCCTTACTACAATCGGAGCTTACGGACAAGGTCCCAATGAATATCTGAATGTATATGATGCCCAGCTGGATGAAAAGAACAACCGTATCTACATCCTACCCTGGCAAAGTGCTCAGATATTGGTTTATAACCTGGAAGGTACCCCTTTACCTCCCATCCCTCTTTGCCTGAGAGCACCGAAAGGAACCTTTCACGTGAATACGCAGGAATCTACCGTTGCCGTCGTCTTACTCCCTTTCCCTGGAACACCGGCTGTGGCCTGGACACAGGATTTTCAGGGCAACAGAATCAATTTTATAGAGCCCGGACATCTCCAGGCACCACAGGATTACAGCAATGAAGTGACCACATACAATAATATAGACGGTATTTTCGATGTCAATATCCTTTGCATCATCCCTACACGTGAAGACAGTCTGTACCACTACGATTTCCAAAGCAACCGTTTACGCCCCTGCTTCACCCTGAATTTCCATGAGGATCCTATTCCCTGGCATGGTTATGTTGAGCTTCCCAATCATTATATGGGAGATGCCTCTTACCCGGTGCAAGAATCAGCCAACAATTTTGTTTCTTCGCCTCCCAGATATTACCTTGTTGATAAAAAGACCGGAAAAGGAGCTTTCTTCCGTTTGTATAACGACTTTTTGGGTGATACAGAAGTAGACTGGCCCATCTATTCTTTCTGTAACGGTTACTTTTACAAAAACATGGAACCGGCAAATCTGAAAAACATGCTGGAAAAAGCATTAAAATCCAACCGGTTGACGGAAGAGAAGAAACAAGAGCTGACTGTATTGGCAGAATCCCTTCATGAGAACGATAATAACATTGTCATATTGGCAAAATTAAAACATTGATACAAATGAAAAACATCTCATACGGTCTATTCTTCATTTTGTTGATTCTCATCTCCGGTTGTAAACAAAAGGGTGAGGATAATAGCTCTTCGTCTGCAGAAAAGAGTTCGCATCAGCCGACCGGTCCTCAATATACAGCCAACTACGACCGGACAAAACCGACTGAGACAATAGATGTCGAATCAACGATATCGACATCTTCTGAAGTGCGATTAAGCGAAGTGGCTTCCTCTATTGAATATTTCCAGGTTGGTGACGATAAATATCCGGTAACCGATGTGGTTGCCGTCGACGGAGGTTTCATCGCACTGAACAAGCCGAAGTTGTATCTTTACCGACAAGGAAAGAAACGGAAACGGGTAGGGTTAAAGACAAAATACAGCGATTGGAAAGATTCTAATTCCCCCGGGAATAGCCTGTTTTACGACAAAACAACAACCAAGCTATACGTACAATTAAAAAAACTGAATCCGGAAACCGGGTATTCAGACAAGTTCATTGTAGAGCTACCTCCTCTGGACAGCGTGTTAGCCAGGACACATTATTTATATGCGGATTCATTACCCAACCGTTATTTCCTGCAAAACTGGGGAGAAATATTCACGCCGGAAATGTATATCCGAAGGTTCAATTATCCGGGAACCGGTTTCGATTACGGGGTAACCACATTCAATCTTAAAAATGATACTCTTTGTCATTTTTACGCGGGAATCGACTCAATCGGGACAATCAAGGATGATAACTTTTATAACTTTACAGGGCTTTACAGCACATCCTATTTATATGATAACAAGCCGACTTTTTCCGCTACCTATTGCGACACAGTCTACCGTCTGTCGGATCACCGGATGATTACTCCGGTCTATAATATCCATTTAGGGAAATACAAAGCATCAGCCAACTATGTTATCAATAAAGGAGATAAACGAAACAAAGCATGGATAAACGAACTGAGAGAGAACCCGAAAGGCGTATTCCTGAAAGTTCATCGGGAGGGTAAAAGTAATAAATCCGGCTGGCTGGATAATAAAGACAAAGAAAACCGGGATTTCCCATCCGAAGATTATCTGATGGTTTATCTGAAAAATAAACGTCAGACCAAAGCATTACCGTTGACAAGCCAGGGTATAACAAACGATTTGGACGACGGCCTGCCTTTTTGGCCCGACGGACAGACAGACGAGTACATGTACATGATCCGATCTGCTAAAGACTTGAAACAGCAGGTCAAACTGACGGGCTCCCCTAAACAGAACACATTAAAGAATTTCCTCAGTGATCTACCGGACAATCAGAACGTGATGATAGTAGTAAAATAGTAATAATTTAGCATAAGCTTCTTTATTCCCCTCTATTACTATTTTTTCGTAAATATATGATTATTTCGTATTCGAATGATTGCTTTAGAAATAAATAATATATACTTTTGAAGCGATCAATAATAAACGATACCATGAAAAAGCATCTTACTATCCTCTGTCTGGCAGGCATCAGTATTTTATGTTGTTGCAAAGGCAACAGTGAGAAAAAGCTCCGTCCGGTTACACCGCCTAAATATGAAGGGAAAGTCGACTACTCCGTTGCTCCGATCAGCATAGACCTGGAGGAAGCAATCAATAAGGATAAAGAGCCTCTGAAATTGAGTCAGATTGCTTCTGAAATCGAATATTACATTGTCGGTGACGGAAATTACACGGTTACACAAGCTATTACCATACCGGACAGTAATGCATTCCTCACGTTCAACAATCCTCGCCTTTACTACCGGAAAAAGGGAAAGCCGAGCAAACGCTACGGATTTAAAGCCCTGGCATACAAATGGAACAATGACATGAACGGACATAATCTGTTTTATGATAAGAAAACATCCCGCATGTATTGTGCAATGAGTGGTAAAGATATAGAAACCCGTGGAACCGACAAACCTTATCATCCGCAGATTGTCGAACTGCCTCCACTAGATACGATGCTGACTATCAATAGATACGTTTTTCCGGAAACGATAGAAAAGAAATATACCATCAACTTGCAGAACGACAAGCTGCTGGGCTTCTCTTCCTCCGGATATATGTTAAGCCATTATGAAGCATCGAGCGGTCTCCCAAACTGTCTGTTGACTTTCAGCCTGGAAGGGGAAACACTCGGTAAATTCAAGTTAAAGGAGCCTTCCTCCCTTCCAAGAACGGAAACAGACAATATCCCATTCTTCCAGACCTCCTACTGGAATGAAGCGCAAGACAAGATGACTTTCATGATCCCTTTTTGTGATACGGTCTATCAGTTAAGTGATCCGCAGACAGTTGTCCCGTTATACGATATTCATTTTGGAGAAGCCGGCGTTCTGTCAGACTATGCGGCAGAAACAGGTGTAAAAGACGGGAAAATGTGGTTACGCACATTATATGAAAATCCTAAAGGGTTGTTTATGGGTGTATATCAGAAAAAAGGGCCGAAGTTGGTCAACTGGCTAGGCTGGGAATATGAATATAAACCGACACTGAGCTATCAAGCTGTTTATCTGAAAGAAGAGGGTAAAACGTTTGTACTTCCGCGCAGAGGCCAAGGTTTTGTCGACGACCTGAACGAAGGACTTACTTTTTGGCCGGACGGACAAACGGACGATTGCCTCTATATGATCCGCACCTTGACGGAAATGCGCATGAATGTGGTCCGGACCGGTTCTCCCAAACAACAAAAACTACTGGAGTTACTTGATAACCCTAGAATACAGGAAAATCAGTATGTAATGATTGTCGTAAGGTAATAACAGGCAAAGTTTTGCCATTACAGTGAAAAACCGTCCGGTCAATAAGATAGATTGTACTTCCTCATCTTGTTGTAAAGTGTTTGCCGGCTTATATTCAATTGTTGTGCGCAAAGGGTGAGGTTTCCTTTCTTATCAGCCAGCACTTCACTGATAAACTGCTTCTCCATCTCCTCCAATGTGACCGGATGGGAAGCCGTGATAGACGGATCTTCCAGATAGAAATCATCACTATCCAGCAAAGAAGCATTCGAAAGAAGTACGGCTCGTTCTATGGTTTGCTGCAAAAGAGACAGATCGCCGCTGAGGATGACAGCTGATAATTTTCGCAACGCATCGGGAGTGATAGCGGGGAAAGGCTTGGCATATGCCGTTGCATATTTCCGCAAAAGGGAGTTGACAAGCAAAGTAACGACGGAATCAGTTTCTTCCGAGAGAAATTCGGATTCCTTTCGAGAGGGATTTTGTTTTCTTTCGGAACGAACTTTCCAGGCAGCAACCAAAGTGGAGAGTAGTTTATCATTATCCCAGGGTTTCACGATAAAATCTGTTGCCCCTTTTTTCAGTGAAGCGACAGCCAGTTCGATATCACCGAAAGCAGTGATCAAGACGACTTCAGGCGGTTCAGGACGCTCACGAATACGGTCCAACCAGAACAACCCTTCTCCTCCGCTCTGCTTCCCTGTCCCGAAGTTCATATCCAGTAACACCACATCGACATCATTATCCCGTAGCAAGGCCGGCAATAAAGTCGGCACAGAAGCACAGACAACCGTCTTAAACTCACGCGAAAGAATTACCCGCAACGTTTTAAGCACTGCCTCATTATCATCTACTACTATAATCTTACCGTTTATCATACCAACAAAGATACATTTAACCTTCAAATATGTAAAAGTTACCGGATAATACTTTTACCGGCTACGATCCATTGTCAAATATTTAGACAATTTTACCGTGAACTCTGATTATTTCCGTTTATTCCTTGCCCCGCAAAAAGAAAGGGAATAGATTTGAAATGCCATTCTGAAAAGAAGAGCATGAAATACACAATATAAAATCTATGAAAGCAGTCGCATTAAAACTTGTATTTCGCAGTTGGTGGCGAAATAAGACATTCTCCATCATTTCTATTGCCAGCCTGGCGATAGGCATTGCCTGTACGAACCTGTTAACCGTCTTTACCATTCACGAATACGGCATAGAAAACGGGAATCCCAATAAAGAGCGTATATGGATGCTTAACCAAGATTCGCCGATGGCATCCGGAGAAAAGGTACAGTATGCCGACAAATCTATCCCGCCTATGCTTAAAGAAAATTATACGGAAGTAGAAAGTTACCTGCGGATGGCAAGTCAATCGGTCAAATATATCTCTGTCGATCAAGTAAAACATTCCCCGATCAACCTTACGGCTGTCGATCCGTCTTTAACAGACTTTTTCCCTTACAAAGTACTGAACGGTAATCTGAACGAGGCTTTGACGCAACCAGACAAACTGGCGCTCACGGAAGAAACGGCCCGGAAACTTTTCGGGAAAGCCAACCCAATCGGTAAAATCATTTATTTCGGTCTTCCCAACGATGACTTCGGCACAAAAGACAACCCTAACACCGAGCACGCTTACCAGGTTGCAGCCGTCATTGCCGACAGGGAACAGTCTTTCTTACACCTGGAGGCTGTAACCGGAATTACCGATTCTTTCTTTGGAGGCCCCTGCTTACTGCTTATGAACAAAGCCATCAGCCAAGCAACTTTCGAAGCACAATTGAAAAGAGACAAAGTCCCTACTTTACAAGGAGATATAGGAAACTATTACCTGGCAACTTTACAGGAAAGCTATTTTCATGCAGCCAAACAACAGACACTGGATTTCATAAACTACCGACAGCCGACATTACTCTATGTAGGGTTGATTTCCGCCATCCTGATCCTATTGATCGCCTGCTTCAATTATATCAATCTCAACTTCTCCCGCCTGCTTCAACAAGTGCGGATGATTCATACGCAAAAACTGATGGGTGCCAGCCGACAGGAAATCAACCGGCAGCTTTTCCTGGATACGTTCCTGACAGTCATCATTGCCTTCTTTTGTTCTTTACTGATTACACATGACTTGCTTCCGGTATTCAACTCGATAGTGAATAGCCGGTTACACACTTCTTTCTTTTTTAACTGGCAGACATTACCCGTTATTTGCGGCTTTATCCTATTATTGTCTATCGTACCGGCAGCCTATATGGGACGGAAAATATCCGGATTATCCGGTGCCGGCTACCGTGAGTTTTTTACCGGAAACAAGAAAAGAAAGATCGTGACTTCTTTATCCATAGTACAATACGTTATCTCCATCGGACTCATCATCGCGACATTGACGGTAAACGAACAGCTCCATTTTATCCGCCAGGGAGGCGATAACTACAAGAACCTGATCGAGATAGGCGACTGGATGGAAGACGGTTCGTACATACGTCCTTTTGCCCGCGAACTGAAAAAACATCCGGAAATAGCCCAGGTATCGATTGCCGGAGGTTCTATCCTGAACAGCTGGATACAACAGGTTGTCCTTACCGATGAAAACGGCAACGAAAAATACACCTCGCAAATCAACTATTTCGGTGAATCCGATTTTCTGGATGCGTTGCAACTGAAATTGAAAAGAGGACTTCCTCCCGACAAGGCGATAGAGAAATATGCACGTCCGGTCTACGTCAACGAAAAATTTGTCGAGCTATTGGTCGCAAAAGGCGAAGACCCCATCGGTAAACCGTTAAATTCCATCGACAAAGATCTCAACAAAAGCTATACCGATACTGACAATCTGCCGGTCTCCACCATTGCCGGTATTGTCGATAATCTATATACCAATACACTCGAACAGGAAGTGAACCCGTTCACTATTCAGATCAACAACAGTCCGGACAATGCCTTCAATTATATCTACATACGCCTCAACGGAAATCAGGAAAAGGCTCTCGCCACCGTACGGGAAGTATGGGACAAGGTAAATCCGGGCCAGTATTTCACTTACCGGGATGTGTACAGGACTTTCCTGCAACGGAACGAGAAAACAACCGAACTCTCCCGGCTATTGTTGATGTATTCTGTTATCAGTATCTTCCTGACTTGCTTCGGCCTGTTCGGAATGGCACTCTATGCAACCGAACAGCGCACCAAAGAGATCGGCGTACGGAAAGTGAACGGAGCAACCAGCCCGCAGATCATGCTGTTGCTCAACCGTCAGTTTATCACCTGGATAGGTTCCGCTTTCATCATTGCCATCCCTATCACCTGGTTGCTCTTGAACCGTTGGCTGGAAAATTTTGTCTACCGTACGGATATAAGTCTCGGCATCTATCTGATAAGCGGGCTTTTTGTCCTGTTCATCACACTTCTTACTGTCAGCTGGCACAGTTACAAAGCGGCCTCGGCCAATCCGGTGAAAGTATTAAGAAGTGAATAAACTAAATATCAATCAGAATATGAAAGCAGTTGCATTTAAACTCGTCCTGCGAAGCTGGTGGCGAAACAAGGCCTTCTCCATCATTTCCATCATCAGCCTGGCAATCGGCATTGCCTGTACGAATATGCTGACTGCTTTTGTCATCCATGAATACAACCTGGAAGCGGATAATCCGAACCGCAGTCATATCTACATGATGGACCAGGATTCCCCTTTGCAACCGGGCGAGCGGGTTTGCTTCACTGTCGGCAGTATTCCTGTCGAAATAAAGGAGAAATATCCGGAAGTAATCGACTATCTGCGATTGAATAATATCGGAATGGATTATATAAAGGTAGACAACGACCATTTCGACCCTATCACAATTGTGACAACAGATTCGTCTTTTCCCCGTTTCTTCCCTTATAAAGTAGTAACGGGAGATTTGAACGAAGCGCTGACACAACCAAACAAGATTGCGCTGACAGAAGCCTGTGCCCAAAAATACTTTGGCAGCAAGAACCCAATCGGCCAAATAATCACCACAGGGCAGAACAGCACGACCACTGTACGCAAAGAAGACGGCACCATTGAAACGGAAGCCAACGAAACGAGCTACCAAATTGCAGCCGTCCTCCAATCGCACGACCAGTCTTACCTCAAATTCGAGGCATTAACCGGAAACGGAGGTACAACCAACGGCGGATTATGTCTCCTGATGACCACCCGCCCCATCGACACAGACAAATTTGCCGAACAGATAAATAAAGACGGACTGCATACGTTTGTCCCGGATGGGAAATACCAGTTTTATACCTTACAGGAAAGCTATTTCCGAAAATACACGCAAGAGGGTTTCACATTCCTCAACAGCCGCCAGAAGACATTGCTTTATGTGGGAATGATTTCAGCCGTTTTAATCCTGCTGATCGCCTGCTTCAATTATATCAATCTCAATTTCTCCCGCCTATTGCAACAGGTGCGAATGATTCATACCGAGAAACTGATGGGTGCGACGAAAAAGGATATCAACCAACAGCTATTCCTCGATACATTCCTGACTGTTATTACGGCCTTCCTCTTATCTCTGTTGATTACGCACGACTTAACTCCGGTATTCAACTCTATCGTCTCCGGAAATATACATACCTCCTTCTTCTTCAACAGGCAGGCTTTTCCGGTTATCATCCTGTTTATCTTCCTCTTATCCATGATTCCGTCCATTTATATAAGCCGGAAGATAAGTAAGTTGTCCGCCTCCGGCTACCGTGAGTTTTTCACAGGAAATAAAAGAAGAAGGATTGTAACCGCTCTTTCCATCGCACAATATACCGTATCCATCGGATTGATCATCGCGACGTTCACGGTAAACAGCCAGCTTCGTTTTACACAAAAAGGCGGAGAAGGTTATCGTGACTTGATAGAGGTAGGCAACTGGGGAACAGACAATTCTTACTTACCGGCATTTGTGCGCGAAATCAAAAAGTTACCCGGAGTAGAAAATGTTACACTCAGCGGCGGTCCTTTACTAAACATGGGACTTACTACCGTAAATGTCAAGAATCCCGACGGCAGCGAAAGCATTTATATGAAAGCGCAGTATATGGGAGGACGTGACTTTCTGAAAACATTCAAAATCAATCTTATAGAGGGAATAGAACCGGATAGGGCACTCGTACAATACCAAACTCCGATTTACATCACCCGAAAATATGCAGACCTTCAGGTTCCTCCCGGAGAAAACCCGGTTGGTCAGCTACTAAGCAAATACGACAAGGATAATGAACAATATGGAAGGAGCAGTGATTCTCCCCAACCGGTTATTGCCGGCATTACCGAAAATATATTTGCCAATTCGCTTGAAGAAGATGTTTTCCCAAGCATCATTTACATTGGCCAGGACGACGACAAAAGATATTCTTTTGCAGAAATCAAAGTAGGGAAAGACCGCCAGCAGACCATAGCTGCCATCGGAAAGATATGGGAAGAGATGAATCCGGGACAACACTTCACTTACCAGGATGTATTCAAGGAGTTTATGCAACGCAACAGCCGAACAACCGAACTGGCGGAATTAATGATTATGTATTCGCTAATCAGTATCTTCCTGACTTGTTTCGGCCTGTTCGGTATGGCTCTATACGCCACGGAACAACGCAGGAAAGAAATTGGCATACGGAAAGTGAACGGAGCCAGTACGCTAAAGGTCATGTATCTGTTAAACAAACAGTTTGTTGGCTGGATCGGAATAGCTTTCGTTATAGCCGTTCCTATTAGCTGGCTTTTTCTTAATCGCTGGCTGGAAAACTTTGTATATCATACCGATATATCGGTCTTCCATTTTCTATTGAGTGGGATTATCGTCCTATTCATCACGTTATTGACCGTCAGTTGGCATACCTACAAGGCTGCCTCCGGCAATCCGGTGGATTCGCTGAAAGCGGAGTAAGTACTGATCACCGGCTACGCGCAGCCCACGCCGCAAATCCACAACAATCTAATTGTAAACAACTTACGCAACACCACCAATCAGAGTGCCTAAATCTCGTTTTAAACGAGCGAAAATTCATTTTAAACGAAGCTAAAGTCCGTTTTAAACGAAAAAAAACTCGTTTTAAACGAAATTCGGGTTCGTTTAAAACGAGTTTTTAGGGAATATTGAAAAAACATCCTCCCTATTATCCGTTCACTTTCTTATAATCAGCCAGGAAAGTAGCCAGACCACTATCGGTAAGCGGGTGTTTCAACAAACCTTTGATTGCTGACAACGGGCAGGTTGCTACATCGGCTCCTGCCTCGATGCACTGGATAATATGCTGTGTACTACGGATGGAAGCAGCAAGAACCTGAGTTTCGTATGCATAATATGAAAACATGTCGACAATACCTTTCACCAGTTCGATACCGTCACTCGATATATCATCCAAACGTCCTACGAACGGTGAAACATAAGTAGCTCCGGCCTTTGCAGCCAAAAGAGCCTGCCCACGGGAAAAGACCAATGTACAATTAGTGCGGATTCCCTCGTCGGAAAAATGTTTGATCGCCTTGATCCCTGCTTCTATGCAAGGTACTTTCACCACAATATGCGGATTCAAAGCTGCAAGTTCTTTGCCTTCTTTGATCATCCCTTCAAAATCGGTCGATATCACTTCAGCGCTCACATCCCCATCCACGATCTCGCAGATCTTCAGATAATGTGCCCGCTGGTTTTCTACTCCCTTTATCCCCTCTTTAGCCATCAGGGACGGATTGGTCGTCACACCATCCAATACACCCAAATCATTCGCTTCCCGAATCTGATCCAGGTTCGCCGTGTCGATAAAAAATTTCATATCTTATGTCTTTTTAATGTCTCTATTAGAATAACATATCCTCTATGATATAGTTTATTTTCAGGCAGTTTATTTGTCAATAAAAAAGGAGTATACTCGTATTCACTGCAGATATAAAAGAAACTTTCATGCAAATCTATTTGCATTAGTCCTATAAGAACTCATGTTTTTTTATAAATACATAACTATTGATAATCAGTTATATACCCGGATATCAGGAAAGATTATTCCAAATATAATCTCATGTTTACATACATAGTTTAACGTAACAAATGGAATATAATGGTATTATTTCATCTCATTTAACCTATTATTTCAAAAATAGACTATATTTGCATTTGCTGAGCTGTAGTTCTTATAGAACTAATATAAAAACAAATATATTCAATAACTATTATCCGGGAACAAATAACCTCCTATGTTAAAATCGGACGAACAGATTTTCGAAAAATTATTCCGGGAATATTATTCTCACTTGTGTAATTACGCAGGCAAATATATTATTGATTCTCAGATACGGGAAGATATTGTTCAGACATTTTTCATCTCCATTTGGGAAAAAAGGAATCTATCCGTCACCGTTGAAACATTCCTGCCGTACGCCTACCGTTCGATAAAAAACAGTTGTATCAATTATTACAAAGCTGAAATCGTTAAAGAGGACTTTTTGGCTACTCTAACAGAAGAGTGGAGAGAACAATTCAGTGAAGAAGATGATTTCATCTATCAAAAAGAAGTACAGCAGGCTTTGCTGAAACTGCCAGCCAAATGCCGTGAGATATTTCTACTGAAATGTGTTACAGGTCTGCGATATAAAGAAATTGCAGAAGTTTCGAACATATCGATAAATACGGTTAAATATCATATAGGAGAAGCTTTCCGGATCATGCGCGAAGAGTTGAAACACCTGTCATTTTTATTTTTTCTGATTTTTTTCTGATTTTACCTACCCATTTTTTCTTTCCCGATTGTAAATATATAAAAAGGAAGAAAATGACATCTGAAAAAATATATCAAATAATTCTATCGTCCCTGGCTGATGAGGCCACGGAAGAAGAACGCCGTATCTTCACAGATTGGCTGAATGCCTCTGATGAAAATAAAGCAGAATATGAAAAAATAAAACACTTATACAAAAGATGTTCTTATACTCCAAAAGAAAAAATATTCAATACAGATCAAGCCTGGCAACAAGTCCGGACACAAACGATCAATAAAAAGAAAGTATTTAATATCCCTGTATTGATCCGCTATGCAGCAATGGTTGCAGTTGTTGTATCAATCGGTTTGCTGTTTTTTACCAATCATCCCCAGACACCAGCCATCAGCGAAGTAAATATGGAAGAATTCGACCAACCGACCCTACTTTTAGAAAATGGAGAAAAAATAGCTCTAACGGAAGAATCATTCTCGATGGAAGAAAAACATGTAGTGATTAAAAACGATGCTAAAAACGAACTGGTCTACGAATCGCAGAAGGATACAGGGATAATTACTACAAAAAATAATCATTTGGTTATTCCAAAAGGGAAAACATATCAGTTATTGTTGGCAGACGGCACTCGCATATGGTTAAATTCCGAAACTGAACTAACTTACCCAGTGCGATTTTCTGGTGACAAAAGAGAAGTGACTCTCATCGGAGAAGCTTATTTTCACGTTGCTCCCAACAAAGAAAAACCATTTATCGTACATGCAAATGGAATGGATGTAAGAGTACTGGGTACCTCTTTCAACGTATCCTGCTATTCGTCCGACAACACTTTTACGACAACTCTGATAGAAGGTTCCGTCGCTGTAAAAACTGATAAAAATAAAACAGAAACAATCACTCCGTCTGAACAATTCACATACGATAAAAGAAATGCACAGACTTCTACTCAAATAGTAAATACAGAGCTTTTTACATCATGGATGAACGGAGAATATATATTTAAAGATACAACATTGGAAGAAATTGTCAGAAAGCTCCAGCGTTGGTATGACTTTTCCGTCCGGTATGAAGATGAAAGTCTGAAAAACAACCGTTATTCGCTTACTGCTGATAGAAATACGAATCTTGACCAATTACTGGAAGTGATCAGCTATACTTCTACGGTCAAACTTGAGAGAATAGGCCACATTATTAACATTAAAAGGATAAAGGAGGAAGAGAAAATGAAGTAATAGTACCATGAAAATCAACAGAGGCAGTATGGATCAGATACTACCTCCGCAACAGATCAAAAAACAAAAATCATTTTTAGTTGTAACCTGTTAATTACAAATTTATGGAAAAAAAAGCATCGGAAGACATTTGTCTGGCACAAAAAGTCTTAAAACGATCATTGTTTATTATTTTACTTAACTGCTTCCTGTTAGCAGTTTCATTCAATGCTTTCGCATTTGAATCCGTTTTTATACAAAATTACACCTTGAATCTATCTTTCAAAAATGCAAGGATGGAACAAATTCTGGATGCAATCTCGGAACAATCCGGAATCAAGATTGCTTACAGTACTGCTGAATTAGCCACAAGTAAAAGTGTGTCCGTAAACATCAAAACTTCTGACATAAAAGAAGCATTATTGGCTGTACTTGGTGACGGTTACACATTCAAGCAGATCGACAATTACATTGCTATTGCAAAAAAAACGAAAGAAGAAATGCAATCGGCCATCGCCAGTCAGGCAGATGACAGATCCTGGACAATCCAAGGTCAGGTATTGGAAAATTCAGAACCACCTTTCCCTTTGGCAGGCGTTAATATTTCCATCAAAGGCACTAAACTGGGAACGATCAGTGACCAGAATGGATATTTCTCCGTCAAAGCGAAACGAGGAGATGTACTTATCTTCAATTTCTTAGGATTTAAAGAATATGAATATGTTGTATCACGTGCAATCAGCAACCTGAGTGTCTCTTTAAGTGAAGATGTTGAAACATTAGATGAAATTGTCGTTACCGGTTTCTCAGAAGAAAAGAAATTAAATACCATTTCATCCGTTGCATCCCTGGATATTGATAAAAACCTGTCGACAAAGCCGATCACCTCACTTTCTCAGTCATTACAAGGAGGCATTACAGGTTTGAGTGTTACACAAAGTTCAGGTCTGCCGGGTGCCGATGCGGCAACCATTAAAATTCGCGGTATATCTTCTTTGACTTCAGACAGTGATCCGTTGGTGTTGGTAGATGGTATCCCTATGGATATGAATAATCTGGACCCTAATACGATCGAAAGCGTCACCGTTTTAAAGGACGCGGCGGCGGCAGCCATCTACGGAGCACGTGCTGCAAATGGGGTAATCGTAGTAAAAACAAAACGTGGTACTCCCGGTAAGGTAAATGTTTCCTATAACGGCTATTTCGGTATTCAGAAAGCCACTTATTTACCTGAATTCATCGACGGAGCCGGATACATGGAAATGTTGAATGCAGCCAATATCAATATCGGAGGCGATCCTATTTATTCACAGGAGGATATCGATAATACCCGCAAAGGTGTAGATCCTGTTAAATATCCGAATGTAGACTGGGCCGATTTTCTATTTAAAGACGGTTCCGTACAAAGCCATTCCGTATCTGTATCAGGAGGTAGTAACCTGGCACGTTTCGCTTTAACTGCCAATTACCTGCAAAATGAAGGTTTAATTGAAAAAGCAAAATCCGACCGTATCAATATACGTGCCAATACATCCGTCAGCCTACTCGATAACCTGTCTGTCAACATGGACTTCAACTCATATCGTACTAACCGACAGGAACCGATGTACCGTGACGGAGCGTATACTTCTTCCATTATCGGATATATGTATGGCACCCCTCCCAATACAGTGGCGCGATATCCGATGAAAGAAGGAAGCGATATTGTTTTTTACGGAAACCGTCCGGAACAACGCAACCCGGCTGCATTAATTGACCGAGGAGGAGAATTCAAGGCACTCGAAGATAATGTCAGCATCAATATTGCCCCACGCTGGGAAGTCATACCCAATTTAGTTTTAAAAGGACAATATTCATACCGCGTAAGTAGTGGTGCCACCAACCGCCAACGGGCAGCTTACAACTTCTTCGATTATACTTCCGGAGCTTTACTGGAAACCTGGAGTTCTATCAATTCTGCCAGTAAAGATCGTTCCAGTTATTATTATATAGGTGCTACAGCTGAATATACATTAGAAAAAAACAAACACCGCTTATTTGCCATAGGCGGATACAATCAGGAATTAACAAATGACGGAGACTGGGACCAATGGTCTATGGTGTCTGTATTTGCCAAAGCTAATTATACATTCGACCGGAGGTTTCTGCTGGAAGGAACTGTTCGTCGCGATGGCTCTTCCCGTTTCGGTCCAGGCAACAAATTCGGAATATTCCCTTCCGTGGCTGCAGGATGGAATGTACACGAAGAGAAATTTATGAAAAAAGCCAAATGGTTGAATGAGTTTAAGCTGAGAGCTTCCTACGGTTTATTGGGTAATGAAAATATCGGTTTATACAAATACCAGGCATTGATAAATTCGTCAAACGGAAATGAAACGACTTATGGAAACCCGGATATTACATGGGAAAAAGTGAATATGCTGAATGTAGGAGCTGATATACGAATATTGAAAGATCTCAGTCTGACATTCGATTATTATAATAAGATCACAACAGACCTGATCATTGAACCGCCCATTTCATATATCGGAGGTATTGAAAAAGTACCGATGAACTCAGGTCAATTAAGAAACCGTGGTTGGGAATTAGATCTTAATTACAACAAACAGTTAACTAAAGATTTCGGTTTCAACATTCACGGTGGCTTATCACAAAATAAAAACAAGATCGAAGAACTGCTAGGAGGTCCTTATGACAATAGTAATACTATAAATACCGTTGGCCACGCACTAAATAGTTTTTATGTCTATCCGACATCAGGATTATTACAAGAAAGCGACTTTACCAAAGATGACAATGGTAATTGGATACCTAAAGAAGGAGTAATAATTTATGACGGACAACAGCCGGGAGATATACATTATATAGATACGAACAAAGATGGTAAAATAACGACTGAAGACCGTGTCATTCGTGGGGACGAACAACCTAAACTAAATTATTTCGCGAACCTGACACTCAACTATAAAAAGTGGTCATTAGAAGTCTTATTTCAGGGTGTTTCCGGTGTAGATGCTTATTATTCAGAGCCATATTCATTCGGATTAAGTACTTCTTCCGACGGACAGACACCTCTTGCCGTACAAACGGATTATTGGACACCGGATAATACCGATGCCCGCTATCCCCGTATTGCCCCGAACTCTACTTATGGAAATAATAACCATCGTTCAGATTTCTGGCATTTCGATGCAAGTTACTGCCGCGTAAAATATATTCAGCTAGGATACTTGTTCGATCAAATGGGATTAAAGAAAATTGGCATATCCAACATTCGTGTATATGTCAATGCCCAAAATCCTTTCACTTTTGCGAAAGAGAAGTTGGTAGACCCGGAGAGCCGTGGCCAAAAAAGTTCGTATCCATTGGTTAAAACCTATTCTATGGGAGTTAGTCTGAATTTCTAATAATAAACCTAATAAATAAAAGATCATGAAAATAAATAATAAAATAGCGACATGGGTATTTACTTCGTTGTTACTCCTATTTTGCAGTTGTTCTGATTTTCTGACAAGAGATCATCCTACAGGGGTTACAGACGATGAATTTTGGAAAACCATGAACGAATGTGAGAGTGCATTAGGTCAGTGTAAAGCATGGCCGAACGGATCTTACTTTACGAGTAATACTGTCACCAATGTCGCATGGATTCATATGGAAGGTATGACGGATAATCAATATTTCCGGTCTAATTTTCAAACGGAAGTAGTCAATCTCGCCAATGGTTCCGCAACCCCAACAACCGGAGGATATATAAGTAAACTATGGGACAAATATTACGAATATATTCGTCGCTGCAACCGTTTTCTTGAGCATGTCGGTGATGCTTATTTCACACTGGAATATGAACGTGAAAGAATGATTGCGGATGTTCGTGTATGGCGTGCCTGGTATCATATGCAATTACTTTTATGGTACGGTCGCCATGACGGTATACCTATCCTTGAGAAGTCGTTAACTCCAAACGAAAATTTTATAGCCCGTAATAGTGTACAGGAATGCCTCGACTTTTTGAACAAAGAATTCGACGCAGTGATTAGTATTACCGATGACAATGTATGCCCTTTTATTTGGGATGAAGGACGCCGCGCCCGCATGTCCCGATCATCAGCTCTTGCTTTGAAAATGGATCTGAATTTACAATTCAAACAATACGATATTGCAAAGGCTGCTGCTAAACAACTGATCGACTCAGGTGTATTTGAATTATATTATACAGAATCTACAGATAATGCTCCGGAGAAAAACTATCGTGATTTATTCAACTATGTAGGAAAACAGAATAAAGAGCGTATCATTTTCACCTCAAACGGTCTGAATCAATATTGGTTCCGTTGTATCAGCATGTCTTTAGGGGGGCAGGGAACCTGTGGTGTTTTAAAATCATTCGTTGACGAATTTGAGACAATAGACGGAAAAACAATCCAGTCATTGCCGGCCAACGAACGTACTGAATACGAAAAAAATCCGCTCTTCAAGCAACGTGATCCCCGCTTACATGCTACAGTGATGATGCCCGGAGATAGCACATCTTTTGCCAATTACACCTACACTCCGTTTGATGTGAATAGTAGTGATTACTACACAAAAACAGGAGCCCCGGCTTCCGGTTATATGTTGAAAAAGTTTGCCAGCGAACAAGACCGTGCCAGTGGACGCGGTAGTCTGGACTTCATGTTATACCGTTATGCAGAAGTATTATTGACGTATGTCGAATGTCTGGTTGAAAGTGGAGATTGGCAAAATCCGGAGGTAGAAAAATACATCAATATGATCCGTAACCGTGCCGGAATGCCCAACATGGACAAAACGATTTATAATACGCAAGAAAAAGTTCGTGAGTTATATCGCCGTGAACGTCGTATAGAGTTAGGTTTCGAAGGCAAACGTTACGATGACATCCGCCGTTGGGATATCGGAGCTAAAACAATGTCCGGCCCTATCCAAGGTGCATGGAATCCAAATAGTAATGCATTCGTTACTATCGAGGAACGCAACTGTACATTCCCCAAAAATGATTCCTGGCCTCTCCCTCAGGCAGAAGTTACTTCCAATCCGAACATCAGCCAACCGACAGGCTGGTAAAAATAAAAGCGGAAACCCTGTTAGAGGGTTTCCGCTTTCTTTTTTCATTTCTACTCTTTTCACTTCTTCACAGCCAGCTTACTCAGCAACCTGATCTCTTTCAAATTGGAATAATCATACTGGTAAATACCGTCTTCAGCCATCATCATCAAGACATTGTCGTGTGGAATCACATCATAGCCCTCCATACCCGAGTAATGGGCCAGGCGGTTAGCCATCAGGGTTTGCGGATCGGCTGCATCATAAATCTTCAGACCATCGTCACACAGGAAAAGTGTACCGTTGTCGATCCCCAACCCTTTGGGTTTTGTCATTGTATACGCAACGATCGGCTGCGGACTTTTTACATTGCTGACATCCAAAATGATCAGCTCGTTGGAGTTCTGTCCGCAATTATTGCCGGAATGAACCGTCACATAAGCAATGTCATCTTCCACTACTACCGGATCACAACCATATATATGAGCCATAGCAGACTGGTATTCAGGCTTTACCGGATCTTCAACAGAATAGATCAGCATTCCGGTAGGCGTTCCCATGAACATATAGTCCTTATAACTGAAAATAGTCTCGACATTCCAGCCGACCGGAACAGTTTCTGCAGCAACCACCGGTTCCGCGCCGGAAAGATCGAAGATATCCATCTGATTATTCAATACGACATACAGATAATCCTTATAAAGTCCGAAACGGGACATCGAACCGTTCACACCTGTAGAAGAACTGCCACTGCTATTTCCGGGGCTTGTCGCCATATCATTACAATAGAGTTCGCCTTTATAATATTCATAGGTTTTCGTCACCTCTTCCTGCGTCCAGCCAACAACAATCCCCTTAGCCCTTCCGGCCTCAGAAAAAACTTCAGAATCGATTATGCCTTCTTCAATCGGCGGATAACTCTGAGGAAACACATTTTCCAGCCGGCTCTTCAACGCCGGTACTGCCGGATTACTGATATCAAACCATACCAGGTCGACATACGAATCGGCATACAACAAATCATTACGGATAGCCAGGTCGGCATTTCCCAACAATTCAATAAAACCGACCACAGCCGGTGACGAAGGATTCCGGTTATCGATAATATGGATTCCCTTTCCAGGCTCCGACATATACAGATAACCGTCATAGAAACAGATCTTTCCCTGCTGCGTAATTTCTTCCGGTTGCGTAGTTACTTTCACAGAGGAACGAAAGATATCGGACGACATGTATACAGGCTTATTCACGGTATAAGTAACTGTCTCCCTTACTTTCATATCATCGTTACATCCGCAAAGCAGACAGATCAACAACACACAAAACCAACTCACTCGTTTTTTCATATTCAATAAATTTAGAGGATTAATATGCTAATTTTTTATTTAAAAATCAAAACGGACACCGGCACCGAGTCCGACAATCACAGAATGTTCCGTGCGGATACTCACCGGCTGATCATTATCAAAGTAATGGGAAATACGTGGTTCGAAATAAAAATTCCAATCCTTGTAAAAACGATAGGAAACACCGGCAGAAACATTCAACGACCACTGCAAACCGCTTATGCCTCTTTTGTCTACCAGGTTATTCATCTCCATCTGCCAAAAACGTGACTCCGTCTGTTTCGCCCTCAACCCTTTTTCCATCATGACACCACCTGTCAGATAGATTTTCCAGCGTGAATTTTGCCAAAGAGATACCACCAGATTGACCGGGATACCCAGATAATGAAGTTCCAGATGCGACTTATACTGAACCTCATCCCATTTGGACAGATTAGAAGCCAGATAAGTATATACCAGTCCGGTTTCCAAACCAATATACCGGTTAAAATCCCGGCGAATCGTCAGTCCGAAAGATAAAGGAAGCGCCACATCCACATTACTATATTCTGAAGGAGATAATACCCCTGAAGCATTAAGTGCAGCAGGCCGGGCTGGTGAAGAGTAAATTATACCTCCGTCAGAGACATTATTACTAGGATCCTGCACCATATCATAATCAGTCCCCAAGCCTAACGAGACATGCCCTCCGGTTCCGAATCCGGCATTTACAGACCATTTTCCTGCCACTTTCTTATTCTTACCGGCAGAAGAATATGCGTGTTTTTCCGACTTATAGCTGTACAAATCCGGGGAAGCCGCTTTCTTTCTGTCTTCAGCCGTCTGAACTGTTTTTTCCGGTTCTTCTGTATTCACAACATCTGCTGCATTCACCATATCCTCAGTACCTTCAGATACTTCCGGTATCTCTTTTTCCTGCATCTGAGGGGACTTCTCCGGAATAACGGCAGCAATTAGTTTCTTCGCCGGAACAGGTCGCTCCACTGGTAAAACTGTTTTTTCCGTATCATCTTGCGGAGTTGCCGGATGTACCTCCTCTTCATCATAAGTGACAGCCACCGGTAATTCCGGACCTCCATCGGGAGCTTCTCCTGCCCGAAAAGGCGAAAACAAAAACAAGATTGCAATAACAGCGGCAGCCACAGAACTTCCCGCCCACCACAGCCATGTCTGTCTGCGGGGCTTCATACGAGGCTCGATTTCTTCCCAGCAAAAGTCATCCACAGGTAACCGGTGGTCTTCCAGTTTCCGCTTCATGAATTCGCTGAAATCATCCAATTGTTCCCTATGATCCGTATCACTGCGCATTTTCATGCTTGATTAATGATTGAACACTTTTCTGTAACACTTTCCGCGCCCGAATAAACTGCGTCCGCGAGGTTACTTCACTTATATGCAGCATTTCTGCTATTTCACTATGAGAATATCCTTCTATAGCATAGAGGTTGAATACCGTCCGATAACCATTTGGCAAACGGGCAATACAAGCGTGCAGGTCATCGGCTGACAAACGTTCTAAAGCCGATACATCCACCTCATCCGCCAGCTCCCCGCAGTCATCGAAATTAACACTTAACCGGATCGCATCATTTTTTCTCAGATATTCAAGAGCTGTTGTGACGAACACCCTGCGAACCCAACCGGGAAACGCACCGCTTCCCGCATAGCTCCCTATTTTTGTGAATATCTTGATAAAACCATCCTGCAACAAGTCGCGGGCTGTTTCCCTGTTATTGACATATCGCATGCACACACTCATCATGGCAGGAGCATACAGCTCGTATAACTCCTTACGAGCCCATGACTCCCCGCGTTTGCATCCGGCAATTAACAGTTGTTCGTCCATAGGTAATATTACTCTCTATCTCTATGATGAAAATGGTCCTTCCAATGTTGCAAGCAGACAGAGAATTTTGAAAATATTTTTTACAAGACTTAAATATAAGCCATTTTCCACTATTTTAAGTAAAATCAAGAAGAATAAATAGCTTATTTTAAGCAAATAATCTATCTTAGCGACAATAAAATGATGTTGTGTATGAAGCGGGGATATTTTATAATAATAGCACTATTGGCGTGTGTATCGTACGGGCATGCGCAGTCAATATTTGACTTTGTTTTGAATCGTGAAGGGAAAATTACAGCCGTCCCTAAGTTTAGAACGCTCGATTTCAATATTCCGGAGTACTCTTACAAAACTTATACTCCTTCCAGACTCACCGAATTGGAGAAGAAACTCAGGGAGTTCACCCCCGATTTTCCTCAAATCCAGGACGAACGTCCAATGGATATGCAAGTGTTGTCTCTTGCTTACCGTCCTTTCTTTAATGTGTTTGCTCCGATGATACGCCGTGTATCGCCGATGGCATTCGATTTCCAGGAGTTTTCATTCACTCCAATCAGCGAGACTACCGGTGTGCTGACAGTCGGTGAACAATATACCTGGCCCGGTGCAGGAGGTCTGACCCAGATCAGTTCATCGTTGGTATGGCAGCAGGATCGCTGGACATTGACGGGAGGAGCCTTTGCCGGACGCTATTTCACACCATTCAATCCCAGCCCCGACTTTATGGGGGGATTCAATGCGACTGCCAGTTATGAGGCAACCGATTGGCTGACTCTCAGAAGTTGGGCACAATATACCTTTTACGAGAAAAAAGAACGGAGCAATCCGCAAATGCTGTTGAATCCGTTTTATAATCATACGAGCGTAGGTGGTGCTTTCGAATTCAAAGTGAAAGAGGATATCGGCATCGGTATAGGTGTAAACTTCGAATACAATCCGTGGAACAAACGGATGGATCCCCAGTTCCTCATCTACCCTGCATTAAAAAACAAAAATATAAGAATCGGGTTCAATTGATTTATTCTTCGTAGATCATCTTTTTTGTCATTCCCCCGTCGATAACGATGTTCTGCCCGTTGATGAAATCATTTTCAGGGGCAGCCAGGAAAAGACAGGCGCTTGCAATGTCGGAAGGACGGCCTACACGGCCGGAAGGATGTTGTTTGTGGTCGGTCGGTTTCAACAAACGGTAGTCTTCGTTTTGTATCCAACCGGGACTGATACAGTTTACTGTAATATTATAATCACTGAACGAAAGCGCCAAGGCATGCGTCAGGGAAACAATTCCACCTTTGGAAGCGGCATATCCCTCCGAGCCCGGTTCACTCTGCAGATAACGGGAAGAAGCAATATTGATGATCCGTCCGTAACGTTTCTTTCCTTCCTCATTGTTCCGGTGAATAGCCAGTGCACGTGAAGTTATAAACACCGGCCGCAGGTTTGTTGATAGTATCCTGTCGAACTGTTCAATACTTGTATCGACCAATGGGGAAAACTCACTGATCCCCACATTGTTAACAATCACATCCACATCTCCCCACATGTTGATAAGTCTGTTGATAACTTCTTGAAGAGCTACCGAATCACTGGCATCGGTTTGAAAATACTGAACAAAAGTAGGCAATAAATCACAAAGACGCAAGGCTGCCTTCTCATCCGTATCACAAAAAGCGACCCGCGCTCCCACATTACAAAATGCAGTAACAATAGCAGCACCAATACCCTTAGCACCACCCGTGACAAATACTCTCTTACCGTCCATACTCTGTTTTGTGTCTGATTATCTGCCGCAAAGATAACAAAAGACTCTTGTAAAACTGTTGTAACAGGAATAAATAAAAACTTTGATTATATTTGCAAACAGAAATATAAAAAGTATGATTGGAACCGAATTATTTAAAGAAGTATCTCCGTTATCTTCGAAAGACTGTTTCATCGTAATAGAGCGCCTTAAATCAACATTCAATTTTCCCATTCATGTACATCCTGAATATGAATTGAATTTTATTGAACATGCGAAAGGAGCCCAACGTATTGTAGGAGACTCCGTTGAAACGATCAGTGACGACGAACTAGTATTAGTAACTAACCCGACATTGGAACATGCCTGGGTCAATCACGAATGCAAATCACAAGCTATCCATGAAATAACCATCCAGTTCCACCGCTCGTCCCTTCCGGAAGAGCTGTTGGAAAGGAACCAGTTTCAAAGTATAAAAACCCTCTTCGAACGTGCTCAGAAAGGGGTTGCTTTCGGCACACAGGCTATAGACAAAGTACGTCCGTTACTGAAAACCATCACCTGCGAGACAGATGGTTTCTACTCAGTCATGAAACTGCTTATGATTTTGCATGAATTGTCTTTATCGGAAGATATCCGGGAACTGGCCAGTCATTCTTTCATTCGTCAGGAAAGAGCTCATGATGAAGATTTACGTATTCGAAAAGTAATCGACTACCTGAATAAAAACTATGACAAACAAGTACGCCTGTCTGATGTAGCTGAACTGATCAATATGAGTGAACCTTCTTTCTGCCGGTATATCAAACAACGTACTTCCAAAAGCTTTGTCGATTTCCTGACAGATATACGCCTGGGATTTGCCATCCGGGCTCTTATCGATTCACCGCAATCGGTCGCAGAGATCGGATACGCATGCGGCTTCAATAACCTGTCAAATTTTAATCGTATATTCAAAAAGAAAAAAGGAATGCCGCCGACAGAGTTCAGAGAGAACTATAGAAAAAAGAAGGTGATTGTTTAGTTCCGCTTAAAAAATTGGCTAATTTCGCAGGACTAAAAAAATCTCATAAAAAACACAGCTATCATGAAAAATGGGTTATTTACAACACTATTGTTGTTAATTATCATCAGTTGTTCTGCTTGTCAGAAAACTGAAACATTCAAAGTCCTCCAATTTAATATCTGGCAGGAAGGGACCGTAGTAGAAAATGGGTTTGATGCAGTAGCCGATGAAATTGTCCGCAGCGACGCAGACTTTGTGACGTTGAGCGAAGTCAGAAACTATCACAATACCCGCTTTTGTGACAGAATCGTTGAAGCCCTGAAGAAACGCGGACAAACTTATTATTCTTTCTATACGGAAGATTCCGGTTTATTAAGCCGCTATCCGATTAGCGACAGTAGTACGGTTTACCCTTTAAATGATGACAGAGGCAGCATCTACCGTTTAGTCACAAAGAAAGGTAATCAGGAATTTGCCGTTTACACAGCACACCTTGATTATCGTAACTGTGCTTATTATGATGCCCGCGGATACGACGGTAATAACTGGGATAAAATAGAACCGGTCAGCAACCTGGATTCTTTATTGATCCTGAATCGTGCATCCGTCAGAGATGACGCTATTGCCCGCTTTGTAAATGAAGCAGAAAAAGACAAAGCTGCCGGACGTATTGTTATTCTTGGAGGCGATTTTAATGAGCCTTCACACCTGGACTGGACAGAAGCGACCAAAGATATGCGTGACCATTACGGTCTTGTCGTTCCCTGGGATGTATCCGTTATGCTCGAAAAAGCCGGCTTCAAAGATTCTTATCGCGAAAAATATCCCGATCCGGTTACCCATCCGGGATTTACCTGTCCGGCAGACTGTCCGGATATCGCATTGAAAAAACTGGTCTGGTCACCTGAAGCGGACGATCGGGATCGTATCGACTTCATTATGTATACACCTCACAACGGGTTGAGTCTGACAGATGTAACGATTATCGGACCTAAGGGGGATATCCTTCGCGGAGAACGTGTTACAGAAGAAACAGCCGATCCGATCATTCTTCCGGCAGGAATCTGGCCAACCGACCATAAAGCAGTTTTAGCAACATTCCAATTAGTCAAATAACAGAATTATTAATCTGTTAACAGAATTCAGCCTCCTCATCTGATATGCATATATCAAATGGGGAGATTTCATTTTTGACAAAGTTTCATCAGTCAAACAATATTTCTATCCATTTGATACGTTAAAAAACATTACCCGCAGAGGTAATTCTATTTACACGGTATACTAATTCCAATTTCATGCTACACTAATATCATTTTGACAATTCTATTTTTGTAAATGGGAATGATAATCAATGAGAAAGTCTTCCATCACAAAGTGCCCAAAATTAACACATGTTATAAAACACAATACAAATTTATCACAAACTAATAAGATTTTGACATTCCACTCACTTCAATCGCCCCCTCTGATGAAATATTATCATACTATTTTCGACGAAAAAGACTCTCTATAGAGCTTGTATACCTCTCAATAATTGATCAAGATTCATTATATGTCGCAAAAATTCTACTTGATTTCCCCTCCTCCGACACCTTACCTTTGCATCAGATGAAAATACACAAATTAATCTTTAAACAAACATTATGAACAGAAAACTAGCTTTCTCATTATTGCTAGGTGCTTTCACACTCTCAAGTTGGGCACAACAAGCAATGACCGTAAAAGGTACGGTAAAAGACTCGGAGAACAATCCGGTCATCGGAGCAACAGTTGTTATTAAAGGAACCACACAAGGTACAACAACCGATATTGATGGTAACTACTCTATCAGTGTGTCCCCTGGGCAAGTTCTTGAATTCTCTTTTGTCGGTATGCAAGCTTCTACTGTAGCTGTTAACAACCAGAATGTCATTAATGTTACAATGGCAGAAGGCGAACAACTGGATGAAGTTGTAGTTATCGGTTACGGTACAGTAAAGAAAAAAGATTTAACAGGTGCTGTAGCCTCTGTTTCAGGAAAAGAGTTACAGGCAGGTTTGGCACGTAATGCCTCTTCCGCATTACAGGGACGTATTGCAGGTGTAACAGTTTCCGCCGCGAATGGTCAACCGGGTGAAGGAATGAACATCAATATCCGCGGTGTCAATTCTTTGAGCAAATCTTCTCCATTATATGTAATTGACGGTGTATATGGTGATATCAATATGGTAGAACCATCCGACATCCAGTCAATCGATGTATTGAAAGACGCATCTGCAGCTGCTATTTACGGTTCACGTGCTGCAAACGGTGTTGTATTGATCACGACAAAAGGCGGACACAAGGAAATGCCGACCCGCGTAGATGTAAATGCTTATACCGGTGTACAGAAAATGATGCGCAAAATAGATGTACTCGACGGAAATCAATTCCGCGATTACTGCAAATTGAATAACATAGCACAAGACCAGCCGTTACTTACCGGTTGGAACGGAAAAGGAACTGACTGGCAGGATGAATTATATCGCACGGCTGCTGTAAACAAAGTATCAATGAATATCTCAGGCGGTAACAAAACATCTACGTTCAATGTTTCTGCCAGTTACTTGAATCAGGAAGGTATCGTAAAGACTACCGGTTATGAAGCCTGGAACTTACGTGCTAAAAATGACTTCTCATTCTTCAACAACCACCTTCGTGTAGGTAGCACGATCATGATGAAAATATGGGATCAGGATTATGACGATATCAGCTTTAACTCTGCATTACGTGCGGTTCCGGTTATGTCGGTATATGATGACGGCACCAACGAAAGCAATCAGGATTATAGAGGGCATTGGGGTACTGTTCCAGCTTGGGCACGCCAGATTGACAACCCAGTCGGTTATGTAGAAGCTTACGATCGTCAAAAACATGGTATAGACCTGTTGGTCAATGCTTTCGCTGAAGTCGACTTAGGATTGAAAGGCCTGAAATATAAATTTAATGTCGGTATAGACAAAACAACACGAAGAAGCTATGACTTCATTGAACCATATTATTTCAGTTCTTCCAGCAAAAACATGGATAACAGTTTAGCAGAAGGTACTACATGGGGTGACAGATGGCTACTTGAAAATACATTGCATTACGATAATACATTCGGAAAACATACTGTCTCCGGATTGTTAGGTTACTCTGCTCAAAAAGATAACTCCCGTGGTTTCAATGCAAAACGTACCGGTATGCCTGACGGAATCAGAGTGATTGGAGCCGGTTTGGCAAGTTCCAGTACAGCCGGTGGTAGTCAAACAACCAGTACATTGGTTTCTTTATTCGCCCGTGCAATGTATAGCTACGATTCACGTTACATAATTTCAGCCTCTATTCGCCGGGATGGTTCTTCCCGTTTTGTCGACGGTCACCGTTACGGTACTTTCCCATCGGCATCAGTAGGCTGGAATATCATGAACGAACCGTTCTTCGAGTCAGCAAAGAATACTGTAAACGAATTAAAGCTACGTGCCAGCTACGGTGTTTTAGGTAACATAAACGGTATCGACGAATATCAGACACAAAGTACTATTAAAGACGGCTTCAACTATGTACAAGGAGGAAACTGGTGGGTAGGCCAAATCACTAATTCAGAATGGGTAACTCCGCCGGAAACAACCTGGGAAAAAACAAAGACAACCAATATCGGTGTGGATGCATCATTCCAGAACAGCCGTTTTAGTGTAACTGCCGATTACTTTATTCAGAAAACAGATGGCCTGTTGATGAGTGTTAATCAAGCACCCAGCGGTGGTATGAGCAGCGCACCCGTTATGAACGCAGCTTTACTTGAAAATAAAGGTTTTGAACTTTCATTAAACCACCGTAACACAGTAGGCGAATTCTATTATTCAGTAGGTCTGAACCTTTCTCACATCAAAAATAACCTGAAAGAGATCCAAACTGTTACAAAACAGGAAATTTCAGGTTTCAACCCAAATGGCGGAGGTACAATTACCTGGGCTAAGGAAGGTAAGCCTATCGGGTCATTCTACCTGATCAAAACAGACGGAATTTTCCAGAGTGAAGAAGAAATCCGCAACTATACCAATGCGGAAGGTACAATTATCCAGCCGAAGGCTAAACCGGGCGATATTAAATTTATCGATTATAACGGTGACGGACAGATCAACGCCAGCGACCAGCAGTATTGTGGAAATCCGTTCCCAAAATTGAATATGGGTTTAAGCCTTACCGGAGCTTATAAAGGCATTGACCTTAGCTTGTTCTTTGATGGAACTTTTGGTAACAAAGTATTTAACTCCATGCGTTACGGAACTTCTTATATGCAAAACGGTACAACCAACGTTTCTACAGATGTATTAAACGAGTGGCGTGAAGATAACCGTAATACTGATATGCCACGTTACACTGCAGACGATGAAAACAAGAACAACCAGGCTATCTCCGATCGTTGGTTGGAAAACGGCTCTTTCTTCCGTCTGAAAACATTGGAACTGGGCTATACACTGCCGAAAATGTGGACAGAAAAGATCAAATTGCAGAATGTACGTATTTACACAGCAATGGAAAACCTCTTTATGGCAACGAAGTACAAAGGCTATAATCCTGACCTGGGCTCAAATGGCGGAGCAGGTACAGACAGTGAAGATACCAGTGTTATGAGCCGTGGTTGTGACCATGGTCGTTATCCGACCCCCCGTACGTTCACTTTTGGTTTGCAAGTTAATTTCTAACGATTAAAAAGAGATGTATTTTATGAAAACAACTAAGATAAAAAATTATTTATTGGCATTGGCTGCAAGTTCTGTTCTATGCTCATGCAACGAATCCAACTTTTTGAATGAAGTCAATCCTAACCGTCCCACAGACGCTACATACTGGCAGAGTGCTGATGACCTGGATGCCGCTATAGCAACTGTTTATAACCGAGTTCGCGCCAGTGTCTATGGCTATTACGGAGCATACAACTGTTTTCAGGCCCCTAACAATAGTTTAGCTGACGATATCTATACAACTGTCGGTGAAGAAAAGTTCACATGGGATTATGTTATATTCAATAACTCACCGGAAACAGACGGTAACCCTTGGGATTATTTATACACTGCAATACAACGCTCCAATGTACTCTTGAAAAATACAGGAGAAGACTGCCCCGTAAAAGATGAAATAAAGAATCCTATCCGTGGTGAAGCTTACTTCTTCAGAGGATTTAATTACTATCTGTTAGCGATTAACTATGGCAAGGCTATCATCCGTACGGAACCGGTCATTTCCACATTGGATATAGCAAAAGAAATGTCTTCTGCAGAAGAAGTTTGGGCACAGGCTGAAAACGATCTGAAAAAAGCGATCGAATTATTACCCGAAAGCCGTCCCGCTACTGAAAACGGACGTGTAACCAAAGGGGCTGCTATTGCTTTCCTTGGAAAGAGTTATCTGTTCCAGAAGAAATATGCAGATGCAAAAACAGAATTAGGAAAACTGATGCAGGCTCCTTATTCATACGATTTGATGGAAGATTATGCTGACAACTTCCGCGATGATACTGAATTTAATAAAGAATCTATCTTTGAATTGAACTACGACCAGTTCGGTGACGAATCCGGACGTTGGAACAGCGGTGAAGGTACAGATGCCAACATGGGTAATGTATTGGCCAACTTCTTTGGTCCGGACCTGCCTGCCAGTGGTGGTTGGTACAAAATGCAGCCTTCTGCAGCATTAGTAGATGAGTTCATAGCAGAAGAACGTCCTGCAGGATCTGATTCACGTTGGGACAAACGTATGTATACTACAATGTATTTCAAATATTCTGATTATAATGATACAAAAGCTGATGAAACATGGTACAATGATGTTGATTTCGACCCTATGTGGCAAGTTGCTTTAGGTAAAAAATTACTTGGAGGCAAACCTGATTATCCTACTATCGACGGAAAAGAAGGCCGTTTCCTTTTGAAAAAATACAGTGCATGGTGGAGTAAAAGTGGTTGCAGTTTCTATGGAGGTGAAACCACCTGGAGTTCCCGTAAAATGAACTATCGTGTTATGCGTTTTGCTGAAGTATTGCTAATGTATGCAGAAGCATGTGCTCAAACAAATGATATCGCAGGTGCTAATGCTGCACTGAAGCGGGTTCGTGACCGTGCCGGTCTAGCAGAAAAGACATTTGGAAGCCAGGCTGACTTGATGAAAGAAATTCAGCACCAGAATATGCTAGAATTAGTAGAAGAAAGTACACGTTGGTATTATCTGAAACATTGGTTCAATAACGATGAACTGAAAGCGTTCCTGGTTGACCAAAAAACACAGGGAGGCGCCAGCTTCACTGCTAAATACCGTTGGCTGCCTGTTCCTTTCCAGGAAATGAACAACAACAGTCTTTGTACTCAGACTGAAGGTTGGGAATAAATAATTAATAATACAAAAAAGGGAGAGAGTAAACCCTCTCCCTTTTTTCTTAAATCACCACTCCTATGAAACTCACTAAATACTTATTTACAGCTATAGTAATGCTCACTTGTCTTTCAGGATGTGACGAGGAAGAAACGATTATCAATACTAGTGGAGAGACTTCAAAAATACAAACATTTATTGAAGAGGGCAGTTTGTTAAAAGACATTGCCCACAATGATAACAATTACACGCTTACTTTTGAAACCGGGAGTATAGATATCCCAACCGACATCGTAGAGTCGGTCAACGAAAACTACGAGAAATGGAACACCGTTCTGACATTTAACAACAAGCAAGAAATTTCGATTCCTACTTTAGGGAAAAATATAAATAATGCGATTCAGACAGTCAAACTGAACCCATCCGGATATAATCCTTTGGCGGCTAATATATTTGCTGCCTTTCCGGTAAAAGGCCGTGCCAAAATTATCGTTCACGGTAAAGAAGGCAGCCACGGTACCATTGAATATCTTTTCAGTAATTATGGAGAAAACCAGAATCTGACCATTTTGGGATTATATCCGGATTATGAAAATACGATTAGCATTGTTATGACAGATAAAAACGGGAATGAACGCGCCCGCACACAGACGACAATAAAAACAAGCCCGTTGAATATCACAGCACTTCCAAGTTATATTAAAGTTAAGAAGGCTTTAATCGATAAAATGGAGCCGGGAATGGTCTTACTGAATGACCCGGGAGCAAGTGAAGCCGATACTTCATGCCCTTACATGCTGGATGCTGACGGAGAGATTCGTTGGGTATTGGACTGGCGCACCTCTCCGGATCTGTTACACATCGGAGCCCAATGCGGATTACACCGGTTGGAGAATGGTAATTATCTAGTTGGAGATGCAAACAATTACCAGGTAGCCGAAGTCAATATTCTGGGTGAAGTGGTCAGAAAATGGGATTTAAAAGCATTAGGATATAACTTTCATCATGAAGCGGTCATAGGAGAAAACGGCAAATTGTTAGTAGCCGTTACAAAAATGGATGCCACCTTAAATACAGGCCAGTCACGTATCTATGACCACGTTATTGAGATAAGCCCGAATGAAGGTACAATTACTCAGGCATGGGATCTGGCACAAATACTGGATTCAGCTCGTTATGCAGCAACAGATCCATCTTTGCCGGGAGCATCTTTCGGACAGACACAAGGTAACTGGGCGCATCACAATGCTGTACAATATTGGGGCGATGATATATTCGCATCTGCCCGCTTTCAGGGTGTTTTTAAATACCATAGAAATGGTGAATTAGCATGGATCATCAGTCCGCATAAAAACTGGCGTCCAGAATATAACAAGTATTTATTAAAGCCTTTAGATAAAAACGGTAATGAAATAACAGATCCACAAGTCATAAGCGGAGAAAAAAGCAGTCCGGATTTTGACTGGCCCTGGGGACAACATACACCTGTCATTATGCCGAATGGCCATATACTTGTTTTCGACAATGGTTACGCCCGCAATTATATATCAAAAGTATTCACCGAGCCTGGCCAATACAGTCGTATTGTCGAATATGAAGTTGACGAAACGAACAAGACAGTCAGACAGGTTTGGTCGTACGGAAGTGAACGGGAGGATTGTTATGCCGCTGCCATGTCGTCCGTACAATATTTACCGGAAACAAAACATGTTCTTTTCTGCCCGGGTATGGGAAACAAATTAAGCAATGGTACATATGGAGGACATATTATAGAAATTGATCCGCAAACAAATGAAATAGTTTTCGAGATGGAAATATGTACTAATTTCCATCGGGGTACTCGCCTTAGCCTTTACCCGGAAGGTATGTAACAGTCGAATGAAATTATATAAGCCATGAAAATTAGTTTTCAAAATAGAATTGAAGTTCTGCGTAATAAGCAGAAAGCTCTGTTGGAAAGGGAAAATCTGCTCGTAGTTGAAGATAATGGAATAATAACCCGCTATGCTTACCCAGTTGTAACAGCGAATCATATCCCATTAGAATGGAGATATGACCTAAATCCGGATACCAACCTATACTGTCTAGAGCGTATCGGGGTAAATGCCTGTATGAACTCCGGGGCGATAAAGTGGAAGGATAAGTATCTATTGATGGTCCGTGTAGAGGGTTGGGACCGTAAATCATTCTTTGCCATTGCCGAGAGTCCGAATGGGGTGGACAACTTCCGGTTCTGGGAACGGCCGGTCAACCTGCCGGACATAGACCCGGAGGAGACAAACGTATATGACATGCGCCTGACCGCCCACGAAGACGGTTGGATATACGGTATCTTTTGCAGCGAGCGCCATGATCCGGCTGCCGCTCCGGGTGACTTGTCATCGGCCGTAGCAAAAGCCGGAATTGTCCGCACAAAAGACTTGATCGACTGGGAAAGGCTACCGGACCTGAAATCAAAAAGCCAGCAGCGCAATGTAGTCCTTCATCCGGAATTTGTCGACGGGAAATATGCCCTCTACACTCGCCCGCAAGACGGCTTTATCGATGCCGGAAGCGGAGGTGGCATAGGCTGGAGCCTGATCGATGATATAACGAATGCATCTATTCTCTCTGAACAAATTATAGATAAACGCCACTATCATACTATCAAAGAGGTCAAGAATGGGGAAGGACCGCATCCTATCAAGACTCCGGCGGGCTGGTTGCATCTGGCCCACGGAGTCAGGGGATGTGCTGCCGGCTTGCGTTATGTGCTTTATCTGTACATGACGTCACTGGAAGATCCGACCAAAGTTATTGCACAGCCCGGAGGCTATTTCATGGCACCTGTCGGCGAAGAACGTACGGGGGATGTCTCCAACGTATTATTCTCCAACGGCTGGATTGCCGATGAAGACGGCAAGGTATTCATCTATTATGCATCTAGTGACACGCGGATGCATGTGGCAGTTTCAAATATACAGGTATTAGTCGATTATTGTTTGAATACCCCGTCCGACGGCCTCCGGTCTGCTGCATCTGTAGCGCGGATCAATGAGTTGATTGACAAAAACAAACAATATAAGAGGGAATAAAACGTTCATACTTTATAAAGAAAGAATAAAACATACATTACCATGAAAATCTTCAAAGCGATCAGCCTGTTTTTCTTACTATTCACATTCTCTTTCAAGGGAATCGCCCAGGATACGAATCAGCAAACACTCAAAGTCATTTCTTACAATATCTGGAATGGATTTGAAAAGGATGCTGCTCGGAGAGCGCGTTTCGTCGATTGGATGAATGAGCAGAAACCGCAGATTGTCGCTTTGGAAGAACTCGTGGGATTTACAGAAAAAGACTTGTCAGAACTGGCAGCCTCTTACGGCCATCCGTATGTAGCCATCGTAAAGGAGGAAGGATATCCGGTAGGACTTACTTCCCGTCAACCGATCCGGGTGATCAAAAAGCAGGTCGAAGGCTTCTGGCACGGTATGTTGCATGCACAGACCTACGGGCTGGATATCATCGTTACCCACCTCAGCCCGTTCGAATGGGAATACCGGCTGAAAGAAGCGACTGCCATCACACAATATATTCGGGAAAACGAACTCAACGAGTGCCTGGTGATGGGTGATTTTAATGCTTATTCTCCTTTCGATGCCGACGAGGTTGAAACGCATACCGAGCTCAGAAAGAATATGCTGGGATGGGATAAGAAACACCCGGAATATGGAAATATGCGTGGTGAACAGTTCGATTACTCCGTCTTATCCCAATTCCTCTCCATCGGTTTTGCCGATCCAGTCAAGATGTTCGTCCCTGCCAACAAACGAATGTCATATCCCGCTGCCACTCTCTACGAATGGCAATGGGGCGATCCGCGTCTGAAAATGCTCGGTGAGCGCCTAGATTATATTCTGGTTTCTCCTTCCCTGGCTCCCCGATGCGTCCATGCATCCGTCCATAATGGAAAAGACCTGGAAGGAATTTCGGATCATTATCCGGTCAGTTTAATTTTCGAATTGCAACCGTAAGACTGTCCACACAAGCGGCTCCCAATATCCCGAGACCTCCTTCGATATTGCTGAATACCCGCACCGGCTCTGCCAGTCCGATATCAGCCAGGTCATTACTAAAAGACCCGTCAGCCAAAGTTGTCAAAGCCGACAAATATTTATAATAAGCTTCGGATATGGCATACAAATAAACCCGTGCCGAGTCGGGAAGTTCTTCCCCCGGTAGCGGGAATATAGGATTATGGCCATAATAAGAATTTGCATCCAAAGTCATCGTGTATTCCTTACCGTCGAATAGCTCGTCTGAAAAAGGACGACCGTTGTACCCTGAAAGCCAATCACTTCCCATCACTTTATCCAAAATGGAGACTTTATTTCCAAATACAGGATCGGAGGCATAGTCCATAGATTCGCTACGCCAGGAATATGTACCGGAATACACCGGAGATTTATCCAAATCGTCATAATCATATTCATAATGGGGAGTACCATAGACAATAGAGATAAGGTAACAATTTTGTACGGACGGTTCATCGCGAAAAGTCATTTTATAGCGTCGCTTAATACGTGAATAACCCAAAGAGTTGTCTTCATAACTTTCTACATACAGATTAAGTAAATCAGGTTTGTCCGGAACTGTCTCCTCGCCCATCACCTCTTTGAAGCCATCCCTATTCGCTTCTATCCGTACTTTGTCACCCGGTACCGGGATATAAGAAGATATATAATTACCTATGGCATAATAATCGTACTTCTCAACATTCCAGATCATTTCACCAAATAGGCGATCATTCACATACAAGTTTACTTTAGCGTCTTCGATAGTAACATTCGGATAATCATCTGTATAAAACCAGGTTCGCGATAAAGAGGCTTTTAACGAATCTCCCACAGAAACGACACTATTTAATACTAATTTGGAATCAGGACGCAAATATTCCAAATCCACCTCTTTCATACAGGCTGTTGCCAACAGGAGAACACTAAAAAAAAGAATATATTTCATATCAGCTTTCATAACTATCAGAATTTATATGTATAAGAAACAGAGGGAATAATAGGCATAATACCTACAGTCTTAAAGACAGGTACAACTTTATATCCATATGAAGAACTCGGATCACGCACTTCTTTATCTGTTTTATGGATCATGAATGGATTCATGCGTGAATACACATTATAGATGCTGACCGTCCAGATTCCCATACGCCCTTTCTTCTTAGGACGGTAAATCTTAATCCCCAAATCCAACCGATGGTAAGCCGGTAGCTGGTAATTATTGCGTCCTTCATAATAATCTATTCCCCACGAACCAGTATAAGGCAAGTCATATCCGTTGCCATGCACATAATTAAGGGAACCGTTTTCCATATAATTCTCAAGTGACAAAGTTACATGATTACCCGAAGCATATGACCAGGCAGCAGATATTTCCACTTTCGGGGATATCTTGTGCATGACTACAATATTCAGTTTATGCCGGTTGTCGAAACGTGCCGGATAACGTTCTCCCAAATTCAATTCATCAAACTTACGGTCGGCCCAGGAAAGACCATAACCGATCCATCCTGTCGTGCGCCCGGTTTCCTTACGCACCATAAATTCAGCACCATAAGCACGTCCGTCACCAGCTGTCAACTTATCTTCCCAATTCAGATAAGAAGGGGTAAAAGTATGTCCGTCACGATATTCCAGCAAATTTTCCATTGTCTTATAATATCCTTCCACAGAAAAGCTGTAGGTTTTATTGAGATCATAATAAAAACCGGCAGAGACCTGATCGCTAAGCAAGGGTTTCAGTTTCCGTGTTACCGGCATCCATGCATCGGTAGGCAGACTGATGAAACTGTTACTAATCAAGTGTACATACTGGTTCATACGTGAATAGGAAGCCTTGAAACTTAAATTGTCAGCCAGTAGCCAACGAAGAGACACACGCGGCTCAACTCCGGTATATGTTTTTCCCTGCACATTAAACAGACTGAAACGTACCCCGGCATTTATACGGACAGACGGTAACAAAGTCCAGTCATCTTCAGCAAACACACCGGCCTCATGTCCCCATAACAGGTCGTTAGCGTACTCTTTATTAATATTGGAAATGAAATCCTGGCTTTTGTCAAAGGAAGACGAACGATTGTATTCCGGGCGAAAACGATGTACCAGATAATCTCCTCCAAAACGGATATGATGTGAATGAACCGGTAGATAATCAAAAGAAGTACGTACACCCAAATCCATAATACCTGTGTTGGTAGAATTTTCGCTAAATCGTTCTGAATAACCACTCTCTCCTTCTTTCCCCTCAATATCAAGTTCTGTACTCCTCAATTTGGAATGATAGCGGGTAAAAACCCCAGAAAACTTTCCGAACAGACGATTATTGAACACATACGTCCAACCGGTTGTTGCCATTATATTTCCCCAACGCAAAGAGACATCCGTATCATAATTATAACTCTTGACATCAGAATAAAAGTCGGAGGGATAATCGGTTGATCCCCCTTTCAGTACGTCATTACCGTTATACAGACTGAAGTACATTCGGCTGCGATCGTTAAATATATGATTCACTTTCAGGTTCAAATCGTGAAAGGCATAACGTGCACGGGTACGGATTCCGTCTTTTTTCGTAATCTTGTTAGCTATGGCAAGAGCCGGAGCCGACAATACATCGAGCCAGGTACGGCGCAGAGATATATTAAAAGAGGTACGATCTTTCACGATAGGTCCCTCGAAATTCAAATTGCCGGAGATCAGACCCAACGTGGCGCTCCCATGATATTCCTTCATATTCCCCTCTTTCATATGCACGTCGACCACTGAAGAAAGCCTTCCGCCATAACGCGAAGGAAATCCCGATTTGAAGAAGTCCATGCCGCTGATCGCTTCCGGATTGAAAGCCGAGAAAATACCACCGATATGATTGATCTGATACACCGGATTACCGTCGATCAGAAACAGGTTCTCATCCACATTTCCGCCACGTACATACATACCGGCTGTTCCCTCCGTCCCTGACGATACACCGGGAGTCAACTGCAATGTCTTGATAATATCTGCCTCACCGAACATCACAGGTGTAGAGCGGATTGTCTGCTGGTTAATTTCCAACGCTCCCATTTGGGTACTTAACACAGACTGTTTACTGGTACTTTGTCCGGTCACAACCACCTCCTGCAAAGATGCTGAAGGTTCCAGTTCAATGGTCAATACCGTGTCGCGTTCAAGACCAGTCAGATTATACAACCGACCGGTATAACCGATATAAGAGGCACGGATCGTAATATCCCCGCCGGGCAAGGTCAGGCTAAAAAAACCGAAATTATTGGATGCCGTTCCTACACGGCTTCCGGATTCATAAACCGAGGCCCCGATCAGAGATTCGGCGGACCGTTTGTCTCGCACAAAACCACTGACCGTTACCTGCTTGGGTTTACGCTTCAGAACAACTATCCTTCCTGTCATCTTATACACCACCGGTAGATTGGCAAACAAACGTGTCAGACAATTCTCCAGTGCCTCATCATCCGCACGGAACGTAGTTTTCGGAAGCCCACTCAACAAAGACGATTCATAGGAAAAAGTTACTCCGGCCTGCTTCTGGATCTCATCCAGGATCTCCCGGACAGAAGCCTTCTGCATGTTCAACGTAACCTTCCGTGTTTCATCCACACCGTTTGTCTGGGCCTGAAGACCTGACAGAACGAAAATCATCATCATTACTACCAAGGTAACACGGGCAAACTGTTTTGCTGGGTATACTCTATTCATCTTGTTATTTGTTGATATCTACTAAATAGACAGTTTTTTTGTAAATACCCCTACTCATCCCCTCTTTTTTTCGTATCTTTGTGGAAGAGTTAGAGATAAATCATTATAGCACAGTTCTCCTTATTTATTTTAAGCAGGTCTCTCCTTTAATTATACTCCCGCTCCATTTTAGTATTCATCTTATAAAACAAAAGTTATATGGCTAGATCAATGACAGTTGATAAACGTGAAAATGAAAAAAAAAGACTCGCTAAACGAGCAGAAAAACAGAAAAAGAAAGAAGAAAAGAAATTAGCTCCCAAGGCTACCAGCTTTGAAGACATGATCGCCTATGTCGATGAAAACGGTGTGATCACCTCGACACCACCGGAAGAAAACACAAAAAAAGAGGAAATTAACCAGGAAGAGATTATGATATCGGTACCTAAAAAGGAAAAAGAAGAACCTGTCGTTCTCAAAGGGAAAGTAGACTTTTTCAATACTTCGAAAGGTTTTGGCTTTATCAAAGAACAGATAAGAGGTGACAGATACTTCTTCCATGTGAACAGCTTGCTTTCAAAAGTAGAGGAAGGCGATACCGTTACCTTCGACCTGGAACGTGGCCTGAAAGGCATGAATGCCATCAACATCACTTTGGAATAACTCTACTGCTACCACCACTCGTACGAAAGATCACCGAAAGGCATCGTTATGCGGCGAGTGGCAACCCGGTAGCCCGTTACAATACCAAATCCGCCGGCTACGTTCGAATATGTTTCAGTCGGTTCCAGCAAACCGTCCACATACGCATCTCCCAGTGAAATAGAGAAGTTACGGATCACTTTCAAATAATTGTGATAGGATTCCGAAACAGACATCAGATGGATATCATAATGTACTATCGCAGTTACCGTGTCCGTTTGCAGCGAACTCACAGGATAAAACGAGCTTGTCACCGTATATTCTTCTCCATCAAACATATCATCAGAGAATACCCCCCGGCAATAAATGCCGTCGTTGATCTCTAAAGATGGGATTCCCGGCTGAAAGACAGGGTCGTCATATATCAGTGTGAAAGGGAAAGGAGACGGAGCATCGAATTGATCACCGGAATCCTGCAGCGGTCTTCCGAAATTGTCGCAAAACGAACTTTTCCACATAATCTGATCTCCTTTATGATATTCGATCAGACGTTCTACTATCAACCGGTAATAATTTCGTTCAGAAGGCTTATCTTTAAATGTCACGTATAAGCGGAAATCGTATGATCCGGACGTTATAAAACGCCCTGTATCGATGGAAGCTATTTCCGTCTCCGCAGGAATAAGCGTTTCTCCCCTCACCGGATCGAATCCCGGTGCCTCCGCTTCAAGTCTCACCTTATCACCGGTCTTCACATAACATCCCGGCAATTTGAACTGTCCCTTATACTCAAGGCTATCAGCCGGATTATCCGAGCGCGACATGGCTCCGCGAAACTGATCGTTCACGTATACATTGATCTTTACTCCTGTTTCCGGCAAATCATATTCGGGGACACTATCCATCAGAAACCAACTCTTCGACAGAAAAGCTGCAACTTCCTGATCAGGTGTTATGGAAGCGTTGAGCACCAGCACCGAAGAGACCGTATCGATCTTCAGTTCCACATCACGCGTACAAGCCATGCAGAACAGGAGCGACAACAGCGGCAGCTGGGTAAACAATTCCTTTTTCATAACACTTAGAATTTATATGTATAGGAAACAGACGGTAAAAATAAGAAAAGAATGGATTGTTCCAAAAAGACTTCCTTCTTTCCTGTGTCATAATCCGTACGGTATTTTGTCCGGACTGAAAAGGGATTCGGATGACCATACGCATTACAAAGGCTCAGGTTCCAGACCCCCAATCGTCCTTTCTTTTTGTAACGATAGAAATTCAGTCCCAGATCAAGACGATGATAAGGGGATAGCTGGTAGTTATTACGTGAACTGGCGGCATAACCGATATTATCATCCCCTATGATGAGAGACCCATTCTGCATATATCCATTATTCGTCTGTCCACCACCTCCGTGATAGAGTTGATCCTGGATCGTGATATGATTGCCGGAAGCAAACATCCAGGCAGCGGTCAACTCCACTTTACGCGACAGTTTATAAGTTGCCACCAAATCGATCTTATGACGGTTGTCGTACTTGGATGGGAAACGGCGTCCTTTATTCACACTCTCGTCCGGAAAACGGCGATCGGACCACGACAGCGTATAACCGATCCAACCGGAAAGGCGGCCGGCTTTCTTCTGCGCCATAAACTCCACACCATACGCACGGCCATATCCAACGCCTACCCGCTCTTCCCAACGGGAATAATCCGTACCGACAGGAATGCGGTCTTTATAGTCGATCAGATGATTCATCCGCTTATAATATCCTTCTATGGAAAAATTATATTGCCTGTTCAATGTATAATAAAGGCCGGCTGTATATTGATGGGCATTCATCGGACGGATACTACGGGTAACAGGCACCCAGATATCCGTTGGCTGGCTGATATACGAGTTGGAAAGCAAATGGATATACTGGTTCATCTTGGTATAGGATAATTTGGCAGACAAACGACGGGCCAGCAGATAACGGGCAGACAAGCGGGGTTGCATGGAAAAATAGGTCTCCCCCTGCACATGGAAAACGGTTGCCCGCAGGCCGACACTGGCTGTCAGACGTTCCATCACATGCATTTCCTCTTCTGCAAACAAAGACACTTCATGCCCGTGGATCAGCGAATTGGCATAGACAGTATTGGTTTCCTGCGATTTGACGGAATCTTTATACCAGCTCTTCATCGTATTCTGCTCCGGACGAAAGTTATGGAACAGATAATCTCCTCCGAACTTCAGACGGTGTTTTTCATGCAACCGGTAATCGAAAGAGGCACGCAGGCTGAGATCTTCCATCGCCGAACGGTAATGGCTTTCCTGGCGGAATAACTCCCGGTTCGTTCGGTTGGCAGAAAGCGTATAGCCTTCCTTATCCTGCCGTATGTGCGAACGATAACGCGTATAGCCTGCCGTAAACGTAGCAAAGAGCTTGTTACTGAAGACATGGCTGATCCCTGCCGAACCGATCAGATTGCCCCAACGCCACTGGAAGTCTTGCCCCACACGTTCTTCTACATCTTTTTCCTCCCCGTTCAGATAGCTGTCGCTCCCCATATAGAAACTCATATAACCGCGCGTCCGGTCACTAAAGGAATGGTTCACTTTCGCATTCATATCAAAGAAATGGTAGCCACCCTTGATCTTTTTCTCCTCCCCGTCATTGACCGCTTTCAACAACGGCCAGGTAATCAGTTCCATCCAGGTACGCCTCACAGACACATTGAAAGAGGATTTCCCTTTTATAATAGGGCCTTCCAAATTGCCACGCAACGCCAGCAGACCGACCGACAAATTACCATGATATTCATACCGGTCTCCGTCATTGGTCCGTACGTCTACTACAGACGAAAGCCTTCCCCCATATTCGGCAGGAAAGCTTCCTTTATAAAATGTGGCATTTTTAACGGCATCGGGATTGAAGGCGGAGAAGAAACCGAGCAGGTGGTTGGTGTGATACACCGGATTGCCATCCAGTAAAAAGAGGTTTCCGTCTGCATCACCTCCCCGGACATAGAGTCCGGTCATCCCTTCGGTCCCTACTGCAACGCCGGGAAGTCGTTGCAGGGTTTTCACCACATCTGTTTCTCCCAGCAGGGCAGGCATCGATTTGATGCGTTGCGCCGGGACATCCACGACCCCGGTCCGCGTGCTCAAGACTTCCGATCGGGGATTCAGTCCCTCCACGACCACCTCGCCCAATGCCTTTGTCGAGTGTAAAGGTATATCGATCAACGTATCACAAGTCAGATCGAAGGTTATCTCCTTCACTTCGAATCCGACAAAAGAGGCGCGCAGGATAACTTTTCCGGGAGGGAGCGTGATACTGTAAAAACCGTAATTATTGGTGGTTGTCCCACTCTTGGTCACACGTTCAATGACCGTGGCATTGATCAGACTCTCATACGAAACCGAATCGCGGACAAAACCGCTGATCGTATACAACCGGGGCTTCCGCTTCAGGATCACGATCTGCCCTGTCAGCCGGTAGGTAACGGGCAAGGCGAAGAACAAGCGTTTCAGACAATAAGAAAGCGATTCGTCGTGCGCCTTAAAAGACATTTTTGGAAATTCGTCCAGCAAAGAAGATTCGTAAGAGAAAAAAACGCCGGTCTGCTTTTCCAACTCCTGCAGGATCTCCAGTAAAGGGACCTGGCGCTTATCCATCGTAACCGTGGGTGTCGGTTCAACCGGCAGATCAACGACAGAAGTCCTTTCTCCGGCTTTTACCTGAGAAAAAAGCATAAGAATCCCTGTCAGCAATATCCATATACGTCCCATAGGTTACTTATTTTTGGGATTCAGGGGCCAGGCGGGTATCGAGCGTCTGGTTGATAACCAATAAAACATCTTCCAGCGGAAGATCATTGAAAGTGGCCGTCAGCTTCAGATTCGGGTTTTCAGATTTATTAATTACTTTCACCTGATAATATTCGTTCAGATCGCCGATCACCTTTTCCAACGGGGTGTCATTGAATCGTAACTGTCGGGTTTTCCACGACAGGGTATTGAGATCTTCTTCCTCAACGACAGTGATTCCTTTACTTTCCATAGAGTATGATGCCGACATGCCGGCGGTTAATATCACTTTATCCGTTTCATTGCCGGTAGTACCGAAACTTACTTTACCGGTCATCACATTCACGTCAGTCCCTTCCGGCTGCTCGTTTATCTGAAAACTGGTGCCCAGTACGGTGACTTCCGTCCGTTCAGTATAGACAGAAAAGGGGCGTGCTTCATTCCTCGTCACCTGGAAAAAGGCTTTTCCTTTCATCTCCACCACACGCCGCTCCTTTCCGTAAGATCTCGCATCATATCGAATGGAGGAATTTCCAGCCATCGAAATCAGAGTACTGTCAGGTAGGTAAACATCTTTTAGCTGTCCCGAGGTAGTCGTTACCGCTACCCATTCGGGGGAATTACGATCTGTTATATAATAAGTACTGAAACCAATGAGCAGTAATAAGACTGAAGCTGCAGCCATCCAGTAGCGGCGGAAAGAGACCGTACGGCGTACCTGATACCTGGAGGCAAATTGCTGCCAGGCCTTATCCGTATCCAAATGTCCTTCCTCATAGTGTTTCGCTACGAAACGGATGCGTTCTTCCAGTTTATGTTCCTGCTCGTTGTTCATATATTATTTTCCTAATTTAAACTTATAACCGACAGAGAGCGACAAGGTGTTGTAATTGGAACCTACGCTCCGATCATCCATAAACGAGAAATTATCTCCCCTCACCATATAACTATCACCTTCGTCACCCAAAGATAATTCATATCCTACATTAATTATCCAATTGTCAACTTCTATTCCAAAGGAAGTAGTCAGCCCCCAATCAATAGAACTCTGCCCACCGAATGGATTAGTATCATAGGCCATTTCATAATTTCCCCCCGGATAAGGGTAAGGATACGAAATCATCCTTTGCTCCACGCCTGGATCCGGTTTGGAGACAGTCGTCATGCTTGAACCCCATTTCCAATGATTCGATAGTGAGATACCGGCATACATACCGACCCCTAAATGCATCCGCACCTTGTCTCCTACCTTCCAGGAGAAATCAGCCATTACCGGCAGTTGCAGGAAATGTTGTGTAATACTGCCACCAATCAGTTCAAACGTTGTCGTACCGTCCAAATACTGACTTGTCACCGGATAATCGCCCATTGAATAACCGCGGTTGGTATAAAACAAACCTGCCTTCAGTCCAATCCATTCCGGTTTAAACTGATAACCGATGCTTGCTCCTACTTTCACTCCCGGTCTCCACGTTCCGTAGCCAACACGTTGAACGGCCGTCATACCTGCTTCCGGAGTCAAACTCCAACGGGATTGTGCATTCGCCATTCCGCCAATCATCCACACACTCAACATCATCAAAATAAGCTTTCTCATCTTCTTTATTCTTTAAATATAAACTTGACCTATCTGCTTGCTTTTATTCTCTAGAATCTATACCCTACTGTAAAACTTACGGTATGATAGTTTAAAGCGACATTTTCATATTCGTACTGCTTGCCCAATCCCATGTCGTAAGCGACATTAAAGGAAAAGCGTTTCACATCAACTCCGGCATTCAGCGCCAAGCCCCAATCAAAGCGTCGGAGACTGCTATTCTTGAACGGACTACAAGAGTCATCGACATGCCATGTACCTTTTTCGGATACTTCCAAAAACTTTGACTTGTTCTTTCCTCCAATGCCATAAGCCAGATAAGGACCAGCTGCTATATGCATTTTTACATCATCTCCAACCTTCCAGTTAAAACGAACAAGTACCGGCAATTGCAAATAATCTCGACGAGAACGTCCTTCATTCACATAAATACGCTCTATTCGCATATCAGCCGGAAGGCTTAAACTTCCTCCTTGCCCATAAAAACCGTAGTAGCCATCCATTTGCCATACAATATCCGAATTCCTTGAGGCGAAGCTTAAATAACACTCCTCCCAATTTCCATCTTTATCCATTACTTTGCCTACGGCTCCTCCGTATGAAACTGTCCCCGCTCCACGTTGTACGTAATACAGGCCGGATTGAAGTGAAAACAATCCCGAACCAAAAGTATAACTAACGGCTGCACCGGCTTTAAAACCAATAGCGGCAGGCGAATTTTTATACTTCGTCACATTCATTCCGGCCTCAGGGGTTACAGACCATTGTGCACTAACATTCGTCACACACATCAACATCATCATCAACAACACACAAGAAATAATCTTCTTCATCATCATTACTCTCTTTCTTAGTGAAACAAAATATGTAATACCTTTTGTCTCTAAGACAGAGCTGCCGGGAAAAACCCCTACTCCAGTTCAATATTTTTTATTCGGTCACGCCAGACCGAACAGAAAGTTATAGATACGCACAGCCGTTTCACGCAAAGCTTTCAGAGCTTTACCCATCTGATTCTCAACTGTTTTTATTGAAATATTCAGTTCTTCGGCGATCTCCTGGTATTTCAGTCCGTCGCGTTTGGAAAGTAAAAAGATTTTTTTGCGTTCGGGTGGTAAGCCGTCAATAGCCGTCCACAAGCGGGCATCTCTTTCGGCATTGTACATCTGCTCTTCTTCGGAAGAGTCTTCCAAATCCGGGAACTCATCGGTTGTCTGCTGATCGACCGGCTGTGTCACCAGCGACAGCGAACGATTGCGCACCGCCTGATACATATAGGATTTTAGATTTTCAATCAATGCACCATTGATATTCTTATCCCATACATCGGCAAAGGCTTGCTGTACAATATCCTCCGCATCATCTACCCGTTCTGTAAAACGGAGCGCAAACAGACACAGGGGCTTATACAACTCCCTGAAATATGTCTCAAACTCTCCGCTGGAAATGGCTGCCATACGTTTGTTATCTGTAACTATTCCCCACAAAGTAAAACAGTTTTCCCGACAATCAGATAAAATTTCAACTTCTTTATCACATATTTAATAAAAAGAAAGAGGTCGTCCCTTTCGAAACGACCTCTTTTTCTATCTTTCTGTAAACAATATCAATACGGACGGAAACCGATAATCTCACGCACTTCTGCCAAAGTTTTGGCTGCGCTGGCGCTGGCTTTTTCAGCTCCCATACGGGCTACCTTCTCCATGTACTCTTCGTTGGCACGAATATCCAGGATACGTTCACGGATCGGGGCGCAGAAATTGTTGATGTCTTCGGCTAACTGCTTTTTCATATCGCCGTAACGGATTTCACAAGTATTGTACTTTTCGTTGAAGTAATCGTATGTATCTTTTGTCGATACGATATCCATCATGGCGAACAGGTTGGCGATCGGTTCCGGCTTCACGCTGTTCGGTTCCGTAGGACCGGCATCGGTTACCGCTTTCATTACCTTTTTCTTGATCGCTTTCTCATCGTCGATCAGGTAGATCGCATTCCCTTCACTCTTACCCATCTTACCGGAACCATCCAGACCCGGCACTTTTACAGCCTTCTCTGTCAGGTGGAAAGAAGCAGGTTCCGGAAAGAAATCCACTTCATAGGTCGAATTGAAGCGACGGGCGAAACGACGCGCCATCTCCATATTCTGTTCCTGGTCTTTTCCTACCGGCACTTTCAGAGCCTTGTGGATAATGATATCGGCAGCCATCAACGTCGGATAGGTCAGCAAACCGGCGTTCACGCTATGTTTGTTTCCTTCGTTAAAAATTTCCCGTTCGACGTCACCTTCTTCGGTATTCACACGGTCGATATGCAGTTGCTGACGCGCTTTATCCTTGAATGAAGTCGTACGCATCAATTCACCGATACCGGCATTCATATTGAGGTAGAGATACAGTTCGGCCACTTCGCGAACGTCACTCTGTATATAGATGGTAGCCTTCTCCGGATCGATACCGCAAGCCAGATACTCAGCCAGAATCGTCTTTGCACTTTCGCGGATGTTTGCCGGACGCGGATGCGTAGTCAAGGAGTGCCAGTCTGCAATAAAGAAAAAGCAATTATACTCATTCTGCATTTGCAGAAAACTCTTTACTGCTCCGAAGTAATTCCCCAGATGCAAATTACCTGTTGGCCTGATGCCACTTACTACTGTTTCCATTTCTAAATTCTTTATTTTATTCAAACAGCCGCAAAGATAGTAATTTTAGAATACAAATCCGTTCCAGAAAGCCGAATTGTCTTTCGTTTCTACCTGCTCCAAAGACATTTGCTTACGCAGTTTTTGGATGATCTTGCCGTATTTTTTCTCTCCTGCCAGATTATTCATCTCCCAGGGATCGTTCTTCAGGTTGAACAACTGGGTCGTACGTACACCTTTTACATTATATTCGCACAACTTCCATTCACCGTCGGATACGGCACGCTGGTTGTCCATATAACTGTAATACAGGTAATCCCGCACCGGCTTATCCTCATTTATCGCAGGAACAAGGCTCACACCGTCCACCGAAGAAGGAATATCCGTACCGACCATCTCGCACACGGTCGGGAAAACATCGATCAGATAACAAAGCTTATCGCTGATCTTTCCCTGGGTATTACTTCCCGCACTCTTGATCATCAAAGGGATACGCACGCTATGTTCGTACACGTTTTGTTTTCCCATCAGACCGTGTTGTCCGACAGCCAACCCGTTATCGCCGGCAAAGATAATGATCGTATTTTCGTATTCGCCGGTTTCTTTCAAAGCCTTGATGATATCGCCTACACGACGGTCTACATGCGTAATCATCGCATAGTATTCCGTGATATGCTTTTTAATTTCGTCCGGCACACGCGGAATGGCAGCCAACACCTCGTCGCGGATCACCAGCTCGCCGTTGTCGAACGGATGCTTATCCATATAGTTCGGAGGCAACTGGATATTATCCCGGTCGTACTGACGCATATATTCGTCGGGCATCGTACGCGGATCGTGCGGTGACATATAGGCTACGGAAAGGAAGAACGGCTTGCCGGCATCTTTTTGCTTTTCAATATATTCGACGGCATCTTCCGTAAAGATATCCACCGAATGCTTACCGGAATACATATATTCCCCTACTTCATAAGTAACCTCATTGCTCTTTCCCCAATTCTTGACAACCGGACGTTTCTTGCCATAATTACCATCCGCGTTGTAATCGTAGAGGGGGACATTCCAGTGGTCATACATTCCACCGAAATAAATGCCTTTTGCATCATTGAAACAACGGTTCATCGCCGCATATCCGTTATGCCATTTACCGGTATGGAAAGCGTTATATCCCGCCTGTTGCAAAGCCTCGCCAATCAATGTATGATCATCGGGCACAGTCGCACCCTGCTTTTCCAGCGTATACAGATATTTACCCGTCATCAGCATGGCACGACTCGGCATACTGACAGCGCCGGAAGTTCCGCCCATAATATGAGCATTGGAAAAGACGGTACTTTCAGCAGCCAGCTTATCCAGATTCGGTGTATGTACCTCTTCCACACCTAGGAAATTCATGGCAGAACCACGCATGTCGTCAGCCAATATAAGGATAACGTTCGGATTTTTGTCTGCGGCCAGCAAACTCGTTACCGACAGCATGGCAGTACTTAATAAGGTTAATTTCTTATTCATAAAAACTTTGTTTATTATTATGTCCTTTATAATTCTTTATTACCCGGAGGTAAGTCCTTATCAAACAGGAGATAGCTTCAATTGCCTGCCGATGCAAACTGTTGCCGAGGGCGTCGGCTATATAAACGACGCCCTCGACAATATTGCTGACGTCCTCGACAATATAACCGACGTCCTCGGCAACAAGTTATGCAGGCAGGCAAATAGAAGTATCTTCCTGGTTTTACAGACTGTCTCAAGGAGTAACCGGATTCACCCGGTAACTATTTCCGGCAACCGTAGCAAAGGTTGTTTCGAAGTATTCTTTCCCGTTGGAAATAACCGGAGAAGAAATTGCAACCTCTTTACCGCCCTCTTTGACCGTGACAGGAACCGAAGTTCTCAACCGGCACTCGTTTCCGTTTCCGGAAAGGATCGTCGCTTCCGACAAACGACCTTGTTTCCAGTTCATGGCTACTTCAAAATTACCACGTGCTTTCAGACCCGATACGGTCCCTTCACTCCATACATCCGGGAGGGCAGGCAACAGCTGCACGAAACCGGCATGGCTTTGCAGCAGCATTTCGACAACTCCTGCCGTGTAGCCGAAGTTTCCGTCGATCTGGAAAGGCGGACAGGCATCCAGCATGTTACTATATAAACCACCGCCATTTCTTTTCTTCGGTCCGAACTGAACCGGATTAAATAAATTCTTAATGATCGTATACGCATGATTACCGTCCAGCAAACGTGCCCAGCAATTGATCTTCCATCCCATCGACCAGCCGGTAGCAGCATCACCTCGCAAATTCAAGGTCTGTTCTACTGCTTTAAACAACTCTGGAGTTCCGTCGGGAGTGATTTGATCGCCGGGATAGAATCCGTACAAATGAGACAGATGACGGTGTTGCGGATCTTGTTCCTTAAAATCATACATCCATTCCTGCAATTGTCCCCGGCTACCGATCTGATAAGGAAGCAATCGGGCTAATTTACCTTCAAGTTCAGCCCTCAATTCCGTATCCACCCCAAACATTTCAGACATTTTGATCGTACGCTCAAATGTTTCACGTATGATCGCCATATCCATCGTCGGCCCCATGCTCAAAGCGGTTGTTTCTCCTCCGGGCGTTACAAACCAATTCTCCGGAGAAACACCGACAGGAGTAACCAGATGCCCTTCACCATCGTCAATCAGCCAGTCGGCATAAAATTCGGCAGCCCCTTTAGTAAGAGGATAAGCCGTATTCTTCAAAAACTCTTTGTCACCCGAATAAAGGTAATGCTCCCATAAATGACTGCAAAGCCATCCCTGTACCATCGGCCAAAAAGAAGCGGAAGGGACATTATCGTTCGGAACTGATTCACGCCAAAGAGATGTGTTATGATGAGCGACCCAACCCCGTCTACCGTACATATTACGGGCAGTTTCAGCGCCGGTTTCAGATAATTCCTTTATCATTTTGAAAAGAGGTTCCTGGCATTCCGGTAAGTTTGCGGTCTCTGCCATCCAGTAGTTCATTTCGAGATTGATATTCTGCGTATAGCCACAGTTCCAAGGTGGAACGATCTCTTTATTCCAGATTCCCTGCAAGTTTAACGGCTGACCGCCCGGACGTGAGCCGCTGATCATCAGATAACGTCCGTACTGGAACAATAGGGCAGCCAAAGCCGGATCCGCTTTCTCATCAAAACGGATTATCCGTTCGTCGGTAGGCAAAGCCAGTTGCTCCGGATCTGATTTCAGATCAAGTTTTACACGATCGAACAGATTACGGTAATCAGTAAGATGTCTCTTCTTTAGTTCTTTATAAGTATATGCAGTTGCCTTATCGAGGATAGCAGCGGCTTTTGCAGCCGGATCTACACCTTCCAGGCTGGGACTTTTATCATATCCGTTATAGCTCGTAGCTAGACTCATGACGAAATAGACTTCATCTGTTTGACTGATATGTATGCCTGAATCGGTGATTTCGCAGGTTCCCCCTGAAGGCAATATTGGTTTGAGCTGTGCTTCAAACAACATTCCTTTATTATCTATCTCATCTCCGTATAATACACGTTTATCGAATTTCCGGTTACCTTTTTCATCATACAATTCAGGATGCTTGTGCTGGTCGCCCCAATTTTCCATCTGTTCAAAAGTACGGCGTTCCACATAGCCGGGAGCTTTTCCCTGCACAATCAGACGATCGTCTTTACTTTTCTGCACGGCAGTAGGATGCTCCGATGTAAAATCAAGCGTAATATCGATTCCTTCCGGATTATCGCTTTTCAGGCAAACGACAATCACATTTTCCGGGTTCGAAGCAAAAACCTCACGTTCATAACGAATGCCGTTCTGAACATATTTCGTGCTTGCTATTGCATCCGATATATTCAAATCACGTTTGTATTCACTGACTTCCCCGGTTTTGTTATTCTGAATATGAAGATCAGCAAATGGTTGATAATACTGATGCAAACGTCCCAACCAGTTTTTACATACCAGATCGGTTGCTTCTTTGTATCTTTCTTTCCGCATCAGTCCGACCACTTTGTCAAACATCTCCGGAGTAACTTTTATATCTTTGAAAATCACTGAAGGTTCACCGCTATAAAGGGTATTTTCATTCAATTGCAATTGTTCCGAATCGACTCCTCCGAACACCATTGCACCCGCATGGCCGTTACCGATAGGGAGCGCTTCGTTCCAGTTTCCTGCCGGTTTGTCATACCATAAAGTTAATGGTTTCTCCTTTGGTGTTTTCGCACACGCAAGGAGTAGAAACAAACACATAAAATAAGATAATACTCGCATAATCATGGATTTAGAATTAGATTATAAAAAAACAATGTCTCCGAAAGACAAAAGTAATTGTTTTCCGGAGACATCAAAAGTTTTTTTATCTTTTTCAATCAGAGCAGGTCAAATTCTGCAATGGCTACCACCTTACCGCCTGCAGCTATTTCCGTTGCTTCCACACGGACATAACGGGCAGATACCGGTTTCTTGAAATAATGATAGCGTTTGCTCGGGTCATTGATCAGATTGCCGAACTCGAAGCGTTCCACCTCTTTCCAGGTTTTTCCGTCGTTGCTGACCTTAATAACGCCTTTCGCCATCATACCATCCGAGTTTCGGGTTTGAGGTGTATAGGCAAAGCCATTCAGAGTCTGTGGGGAACCGAGGTCGACTGCCAGGTAAAGAGGCAATGTACCTTCTTCCGATTGCCAGTATGTTTCCGCTTTAGCATCGAAGGCAGCTGTTGCCGGGCGACGTTTAGTTTCACTGCTTGCTCCGACCAGCTTCCAGTCTTTCTTGGCAAGTCCGAGACGTTCACTGTGTACAGCTCCTTTTTCACCTTTCAGGATAGCGACCGCTTTCAACTCACCACGATTCACTTGGATCGGTTCTTTATATTCAGTGGAAGTTGCACCCGGCTCCGTACCGTCAGTCGTATAATAAATAGTATATCCGACATTCAGGTTTCCTGCCGCATTCTGTCCATGAGGATTCCAGCCAAAGTCCTGTAATTTAGGTTCTATCGTTACCAGTCCGTTCACATCCTGTTTAAAACTCAACTGAGGTGGACGGGATGTATAATAATGGGCGGAAACATGGCTGAGGGCTGGTGTCAGACGAGATTCCAACAAACGGAAACGAAGTTTACCGGTCGTCACTTCCGGAAAGCGGAGGATACGTTTGTAACCGATATTGGTAGAAACCGTTATTTCTTTCCATGCTCCGTCGATCCAGGCATCTACAGCAAATTTCTCTACCCGCTCACTATAGGTCGCAACTGCTTCCTGCAACATGATACGGTTTATTGTAACGGGTGAAGGGGTTGTAATAACAAACTCCTTGTTTGCATCGTCCAGTAATAAATGAGTATCTTCCTTGCCGTCGAGCAGTTGTTTCGGTCCCTGTGCGCCGTTCAGCAGATCAGTTCCGTAAGTTTCCCGAATACGTTTTCCAGTCTCTACCAACGCTTTGACATCCGCCGGCGAGAATTTACCGTCGCGGTTGGGAGGAATATTCAACAGGAAAGTGGAGTTGCCTCCGACGGCACGTTCATAAATATCGAATACGTCATCGGCACTTCTGACTTTCTGGTGCGTATCATCGCGGTAGAACCAGCCTTCACGGATGGACGTATTGGTTTCTGCCTGCTGGTAATGCAGGAATTTTCCCTCATATAACTTTTCACGGGCACCGAGCACCGGATCTGTCATATCGGCAAAATGACTCATCGTATCCGGATTTGCCTGATAAGGAATAACATTCCATTCTGTCGGGCGGGTTCCTCCGGCTTCGTTTCCACACCAGCGAACGCCTTCGCGACCAAAAATAACGGCTTTCGGAGCGAGTGTATGGATCAGTTCTTTCCAGGCATGGTAATTGTACGTCTGACCGCCTTTCCGTTTCGGGTGGGCACCGTCAAACCAAACTTCGTGTATGGGTCCGTATTCGGTCAGCACTTCAAACAGTTGGTTCAGGAAATACTCGTTGTAGTCGTCCACCACAAATTCAAACTTTGTCTTATTGGCAAATGGTCTGCCGGGCACTTCCCGAGGGATTGTCCGCTTGGTGTATTTACTCAGATTTCCGTATAATCCGTCCGGACTTTCAATCTGGAACAGGTCAGCCGGAGAGAGATAAACTCCCAGTTTCAGCCCATATTTCTGACAGGAAGCAGACAGTTCTTTCAGGATATCTCCCTTGCCTCCTTCAAAGCCGGACGACATAATACCGTGTTTCGTATAACGGCTCTGCCATAAGACAAACCCGTCATGGTGCTTCACTGTTATGATCACCATCTTCATCCCGGCAGCTTTCATTGCTTCACACCACTGATCGGTATCCAACTCCTTCAAATCGAACACCTTCGGATCTTCCATGCCGTTCCCCCACTCCATCCGGGTAAACGTATTCGGCCCAAAATGGATAAAAGCAATAAATTCATTCCGCAAAGCATCCAACTGATTCAGAGTCGGCACGACATGCGCTGCCTTCTCAATAATCACTTCATGGCTATCGCCGGGTTCGATCTTGATCGTGTTTTGGAAAGCTATTCCTTTATCCTGCCCGTGTATCGGAACGGAAAGGAGCGCTGCCCCCAATAAAATAAAAACAGACTTTTTCATGGCTTATTATGATTTGAAATTAATAAGTGTTCTTTATTTATTTCGTTTAAATGTTCAAAAATACAGTATTAACGGCTGCAAGAAAAAGATTTAAGGGAAAATCTACGCAAACGTTTGCGGAAAGTCCAAAGGATAGAATGAAAAAATCCGGATAACGATAATTACCCGGATTTAATATCAGTCATCGATTGTTTAGAATTTACTCCAGAAACACTTCTACATCTTTCATACGGCTAGCAGGAAGAACTTCCAGTTTCTGAATTCTACCGCCACTATATTCGACTTCTACAGTTGTGTTCTGCGGTGCATGCAACTTAAAATACACATCTTTCTCTTTGGGCCAACAAGGCAATATATGAATTTTATCACCTACTGTCTGCAACAGCATCTCCTGCAATCCAATCATACCTGATCCTCCCCAATTATGATCCGGAACCCAATCATGCCCAGGTCCCCAAAACGTAGGAAAGCGTCTTTCTGCATTTTTCAACTTCTGCATATTATAGTTGTAAGCCTCATCTATCATCCCCATCCGTGCATAGAATATACCATCTTGATGCCAACTGATTACCATATTCTTAGGAAAAGTACCATGTTTCCATGTATTCTTAAATATCTGAATTTTATCGCTTTCAATATCATAACGATTGAATGGAAACAGCGGATAAAATTGCGGGCACTCCACATTCTGATATTTAATATATGATTCTGCAGGTTTTACTATAGAATCTCCCTCTATTTCGCCATAATACAAACCTGGCAAACGCTGTAAGTATGCTGCAAAATAAGCTCTGTCGCTATCCGACACCGAATCGCTCTTTAATGTCAGTAACTCTTCCAAACAAGACCGAATACCGGAAACCAAATCAGCAGGATTCTTTGCACCACGATAAGATTCACAAGAAGTAGACGGGAAGAACACTAATTTCCCATTCTCATCCAATGTTTTTCGATTTCTCATCTGTTGTCTTTTTTGATAATGCTCATCAAAGAAGATCAATGCATTTTTGATAAATGGCATGTATTCATCAATATTTCTTCCTGTAAAACGATGATACTCCAGAATCATATAGGCATGTTCTACCTGCGATTCCCAATGATAAGAAATAGAGCCGTTAGCCATAACTCCCTGTTCTACCGGCTCAAAATAGCTGTTGACGGCCTTGATCTCCGGTGAGCCGAACGGTAACTCTTTCCCACGTTGTCTGATCTTACTGTCATTCCAGCCCCATCCGGCACCAAAATCCAAACCTGCATCATTTGCATATTCACAATATACAGCTCCAGCATGTCCGAAAAACTCACGTGCTTTCAATTGCGCTCCTTTCAATCCTCTTTTATATAAATTGAATTGAGGAACCATTCCATCAAAATCACCACTTTTAAGCAGAGGCCAGAAAAGAAGGCGTTGGTTTTGTGCCGTAAAAACATCACCTCCCCATTGTCGCCAATCAGGGTCATGTTCTAATTTAGGATTAACATAGGCAGGGTCAAAAGTTAGACTGCCTCCATTGAATTTTGAAGGATATTCTCCGTACAAATTACAGCCTAACTGATAGCGAAAAAGCTGATAATTACGCCCTATCGTCCATAGGGAATCCGGCTCTTTTCTGCCTGGATCCGTTATAATCCAACTTTGATTCCAAAATTGTCTCCACCATTCTGCATTCTTTTCCGGATTTCCTTTTTCCTGAACAACCAATGCTTTTTTTTCTTTTAAGGAAGCCAACCACTGAGTGATATCCGGAGTTTGTTCCCTGTTGGTTATTATCTGAAAATGATGTTCATTACAAGCTTCTTTACTTTTTAAAGACCATGCCTTAAAATTAGTGCTACAATATGTTCCTTCCGTTACATCCCCTATCACCAAATTGTCACCGTACATTAAACCGCCGAATGTCAGATTACTGATAGTATTACAAATTTCATCCTTATATTTAGAAAGATGCTGCTGCTCGATCATCAGATCGGGTGACAGTGTATTTTCCGCATTTCGGTGATAAAAAAGGACGCCATTATCGGAAAAAGCTATTTGATCTTTTTTCTTGATAACTTTTCCCGGGTATCCTTCCAAACCAAAACATCCGAAACGACCTCTATTTTCATCCGTCAATTCCCGGTCTTCCGTTCTCCAACTTTCATAGAACACTTCCAATGCCGTTTGCTTATCTGAATGTAAATCGAAATGAATAGATTGAGTAAAAATATCTACCCACATTTTGATCCGAATCAACTCTTTCCCTTTTTCATTGGCCGATATAAAAATTGAACCATCTTTCAATCTTAAACATTGTTTAAAATCTAATTTCGAGGTAAAAAGATCAGGCGACAAGCGTAAACGGACACGCCCAAGTTTCAAATATTCACCATTTTCACTAAAACAGCCACTTTTCTGCATATAAAGTAGAATATCTCCCGATTCTACCCAAACATTACAACTTATATCTCCTCCACCTAAAGGCATAGATTCTGAAGCATTCGATGAAGGTCGCTCCCAGGTTACATTATACATGTCAATCCACAAGGCTTCTTCTCCTGCTTTTTTTCCACTCTGACAGGAGAACAATATTAGAAAAAAAAGAAACAGTTTGAGATGTCTAAGATATTTCATTGTAATATATTTTGAAATGAATAAAAGAAACCCAAAGGATTTCAGATACAAATATATATATCTTCTTCCTTTGGGCAAATTCAATTAATAACCTGGATTCTGTTCTATTACAGCTTCCGTATTCCTCTCTATTTCATTATATGGGATAGGCCACAAATTATGGTAATCTTCTATGGATTTACCTGTCACCGGATTGTATTTCCGATTACGTTCAACCAATTTCCCCATACGACACAGTGTCAACATACGAAGTTCTTCTCCATACAATTCTCTTAAACGTTCATCCAGTAAATAATCAATATCAATCTCCTCTGCTCCGACAAGATCAGCATGTGCTCTTTTTCTTATTACATTAATATCTGCAGCCGCACTAGCTTTATCTCCCTTCATAATATAAGCTTCCGCACGAAGAAGATAAGTTTCCGCCAAACGGAACAAATACTGATCTTTATAAGATGAATTCGCACTATTACTCATTAAATGTTCACCAAACATAGTCATTAAAGGGTTCCCATTGCCATCTCTCAACCAGAATTCTTCGGGGAAATTATTCATACGGGAGAATTTCGTAATAATAGGGAACCACTGACGAATAGAATCAGCCTGCTTATAATAACCATCTGCAACAAACCACTTTCCTGCAGCTGGTGATTCCGGATTGTCAATCAACACATCCCTTATAATATTATACTTTGAATTTCTAATATCATTATCTGAACCCTTTCTCCAAATTTCTTCAAAAAAATACTTGGTCGGTTGTATCCAACCAACACCTCTACCTCCCTTACCATCTGTAATACCGGCAAAGGCTGTTGTATTAATCTCCTGTCCAGAAGCATCTTTTGCCGTAATCATAATATTTTGGTAGAAAGGAATTATAGCCCAGGGCATATTACAGTCTGCAGAGGAACCAGCATTCAAATAATCATATTGTAATACCCATAATCCTTCCTTATTTCCACTGCTTCTATTCTGGTTATTTAAACGAAACAAATCCCAATAAACATCTCCTTCCTCTGTTTGACGAGTACCATATCTATCGGTCATCAGCCGAAGTTCCGGATGATTTATAACGCTAGTCGCAGCTTTAATCGCTTCATCGTATAACCCTAAACTAATATTGATTTCCGAAAGTAAATGTAGTGCTAACTGCTTGTTCACTTTTCCGTCTTTTACTAATTCAATATTTGGTAATAAAGTAACTGCTTCCTCTAAATCCTGTTTCACTTGTTTATAGACCTCCTCACGCGATACACGAACATAATCACGACGTGGAACAGTTATTTCTTCCAAAATCAAAGGAACACCCCCAAATAAATCAGCCAACATCCGATAAGAATATGCACGGAAAAATTTGGCTTCACCTGTGATAATCGCTTTATTCTCGTTATTTACCTGATCGGTAAGCTCAATCCGACTCAAAATAACATTTGCGTTCGAAATAACATCAAAAACTTCATTCCACACATTTTTAGGAACACTAAAGGTCGGAACCATTGTACTCGCATAATCATTCAATTTTGCAGGCTTATAATAATCTGTTGCATTGTGAGCAAAATCAGTAGCGTAATAAAACGCATATCTGGTATCCGGATCCATTTCAAAGATTTGCCTTCTTACCCGATTATAAAGGTAATTTAAAGAAGATTGAAAATGTTCTGTAGTGACCATTGAATTCTCCGGTGAATAAAAATCCAACGGCTTTTCTTCCAAAAAATCATCACATCCGACGAAAGTAAACAGCCCTAATAACAAGCAGACTCCATATTTTATTGTTTTCATAATTGTCATGTTTTAAAATTCAACATTAAGACCTATCGAATAACTTTTCATAACTGGATAAGCATCCGACTGCAAACCTTTTCCAGTCTCCGGATCCCATCCATCCCAGTCTGTAATGGTCAACAGATTCTTACCAGTCACATACAACTTCAGTCGGTTGACATTAAATTTTTTCAAAAACGTAGCCGGGACATTATACGATAAAGTGACATCCTGTAAGCGGATAAAATTACGCTGGATATAAGGAGAAAAACCATATCCTCCCAAAGCTTCCGGATAATAACCGATCTGGCGATAGCGTGCATTAGGATTTTCTGGAGTCCAATAATCAAATTTGAACAAGTTATTCTGATAAATATTATCTGGATTGGCAAGATTTTTACCTGGTTGATCATAATAATAATTCTTACCTCCTTGTATAGAATTGATCATAAATTTAAACTCCCAGTCTCTATATCTAAAAGAGTTCTGGATACTGAAACGATATGCCGGATCGGTATACCCCAATATCTTTCTATCTTTATCTGCCGTATATTTTCCATCACCATCTACATCTTCGACTTTATAAGTTCCATATTCAAATCCTGCAGGAATCAAACCAGCCTGCTTATCTGCTATTTGCCACATTCCTATGATATTATAATCGTAACAAACCCCATAAGGATGTCCTATAAATATTTTATTAGCAACCAAATCATCTTCACGGCCATCACCGTCTGCATCATTGCCTAAAATACTTTTTATTTTATTACGGTTGCGGGAAAAATTAAATGTAACATCCCACTCAAAATCTTTCGTCTGTACCGGAACACCTGTAATAGTCATTTCAAACCCTTTGTTACTCATTTTTCCGATATTCGTAGGAATTTTACCAATGCCATTGATTTCAGGTATATCAATATTATATAGTAAATTATTCGTTTGAGAAGTATAATATTCCAATGTTCCGAAAAGACGACTCCCCAAAGCACTAAAATCTACAGCAACATTAAACGTATTCGTAGTTTCCCATTTTAGATCCGCATTAGCCAACGATGATATCCATTGCATCTGCTCGGCACCAACACCATCCCCAAACAAATATCCGGCATTATAAGTAGTATCATCTATTTTGACAGAACCAACTCCTGCACCCATTTTTGCTAATGTTTGATAACGTCCCACCGTGCGATTTCCGTTTTGTCCATATGAAAGACGCAATTTCAGATTTTCCATCCAATCTATCTTATCTTTGAAAAAGTCTTCTTCACTGATACGCCAGGCTACTGCACCTGAAGGGAATACACCATACTTGTGGTTCTCTCCAAATCCGGAGAAACCATCTCTTCGGACCGTTCCTGTAAAAATATATTTATCGGCATATGTATAACTGGCACGAAACATTGTATATAAACTAGATTCTTCCCAAGCACCAGACTTCGCTGTTTGAAGGTCTGCCTGACCTACTCCCAAATTATTAAAACCTAAAGCAGAATTCGTAAAATTAGTTGCTCCGGATTTAGTCATTTCATACTGTCGTTTTTCTATACCATATACAAATGTTGCATTTACGGCATGTTTACCAAAAGTGTTTTTGTAAGTCAAAATATTATCTACTGTATAATTATAAGTACTATTATTTTCTTTAGACCCTTCTCCTGTAAAATTGGATCCCCATTCATTAAATTTGAACAACTTGTTCTCAATCAGATTTTGAGAAAAATTCAAACGATAGTTCAAACCTTTAATAAAAGGGAAATCTATATCTGCATAAAAATTAGCAAACAGATTATAACGTTTATTCACATCATCCTGATCTTTGGATTGTAAAGGGTTATTATAATACTTATAAGGCTGTTTGACCATGTTTCCCTCTTCATCATAAGGAGATACAATAGGAGGTAAAGCTATAACCGTCCCTAAATCAGGAGCAACGCCTGAGTAATCACTTAATGCGAAGAAAGATTGGACACCAACCTTCAACCAGTTCGTGATTTTGGTATCCATGTTTACACGAACATTATAACGCTTATATGTATCGTTAATCACCAGGTTCTGTTGATCGGTATACCCCATGGAAAAGAAGTAACTACTCAACTCATTTTTTCCCCGCACACTCAAATTATGATTCTGGATATACGGATGATCCGTTGTCAACATATCCCACCAATCCGTATTCGTACCATTCAAAAATCCGTTCAAAGTATTATTATCCATCATGTGTTTCGACGGATCCCAATTTGGATTCATTTGCAACATATCATCACCTGTCCGACTCTCGTCCAAATAACGATCAGCTACTTTACGCAAAAATCCATCTCTATCTTCCGGATACATATCTTTATTTGTCGGAGACTGGAATGAATAAGAGCCACTATATTCGATAGTAGGTTTACTCATCACTTTACCTGTTTTTGAAGTGATCAAGATCACTCCATTACTAGCTTCTGAGCCGTAAATTGCGGCAGCACTGGCATCTTTCAATATATCAATTGACTCAACATCATTCATATTGATATCAACCATATCGCCACGGAATATAATACCATCCAGTACAACTAATGGGGAGTTTCCTCCACTAATAGATGTACGTCCACGGATTGAGATATCAGGACCTTTTCCTGCCTCTGTGACCGCACCCACATTTAAACCTGGAACAGTTCCTTGTAAGGCCGATGCCAAACTAATATTGGGAGATTCTTTCAATGTTCCCAAATCTGCACGGACAACAGAGCCTGCCAAATCACTTTTTTTGGCAGTACCATAGCCTACAACCACTACCTCATCTAATGCTTGTGTATCCTCCAAGAGTTTAATATTAAGAACCGCTTTCCCCTTTACATTAACATTCTGACTCAGATATCCGATAAATGAGAACTGGAGAGTTGCATCATCTCCAACTTCCAATGAATAACTTCCATCTACATCCGTAATAATACCATTTGTTGTTCCAGCCTCTACTACATTGGCTCCGATTACCGGTTCTCCCTTGGCATCAGTAACAACGCCTGTTACCTTTTTTTTATTTTGCTTTATCTCCTGAATGCCTTTGGAAAGTGTAATATAATTATTTTCAAACACATAATTAATATCGGTATTCCTGCACACTTCTTCTAAAAGTTCCGTCACCTTAGCTGAAGTCTTTTTAAAAGAAATCAACTTATCCACATCCACATCCTGATTTCTGAATACGACCAGATAGTCAGTCTGCGACTCGATCTCTTTTATCAACTGTTTAACAGAAATATTATTCTGTTTGATTTTAACAATTGTATTTTGTGCATCCATATCAGTTGCCATTAACTGACATACACAGACAAATAAAAGTAACAGTGATATTCTCATAATCCTAAAAAAATCTTTAATGCTGTTATTAAGCACAGCAAAGTGCTGTAACAAAGTTTTTCTTTTCATACATTTGTTCAATGTTAAAAGTGAATACTAAAATTTTACGACTTGTGTTTGCTTTACATCGGCGGCAGTTGTTGGTAGCTTCTGCCGCTTTTGTTTTTTACGATTGTTATTTCTTCATACGCATTCTGTTTTTAGTTTAACATGTTATTTACTCAAGGTCACAATATTTTTATCTTTATCTTTTTCTACTTTGAATTTTCGTATCTGCTGTAACACCCGGAATACATCATCAAGACTGTCACGCTGCCTGAATTTACCGGTATAAGTATCATTGAATAAAGAAGTATCCTTAACCATGATCTTTACATCATAATACAATTCCATTTTCTTTAGTATATTTATCAAAGGTTCATTCTCAAAAGCATAAATACCTTCACGCCATAAAAAATGATCATTCAAAGAAATCGGTTCTACAACCATTTTTCCTCCGGTGACTGTCACCTGCTGATCGGGCTTCAAAGTGATTCCCTCACTTTCTTTATCCTGAAAAAAGACACGAACGGAACCTTCCAGCAAGCTAGTCTGAATATAGCCGGCTTCCGGATAACAGTACACATTAAACTGTGTCCCCAAAACCTTCATATCCACATCTTGTGATGAAACGATAAATGGTTTTTCATAGTCCTTAGCCACATTAAAAAAAGCTTCCCCCTCCACTACTACCTTTCTTTCTTTACCTGTAAACTGTGAAGGATATATCAATTTGGATTTTGCATTCAACCAGACCTCCGTCCCATCCTGCAGAACCAATTGTGCCCGCTGCCCGGCAGGTGTATACAAAGTATTCATTGAATCGGGAGATAATTCCTGCTGCATCTTAATTTGCATATATTGGTATGTCAACAGACTCGAAGAAACCACCAACATAATAATAAGAGCAGCATAGTTACCCCAACGCAACCATCTTTTTTGCGAAACGCCATGCTGCTTACGCGAAATAAACTGATTATACTTTTGCTTACCGATTACCTTGTTTTCCAACTGATGTCCCAGATTCATCAATGCATGCATATTCTGTAACTCTGCAAAATCCTTTCGCAAAGCTTCATCAACCTCTACATCCCGCAACAAGGATAAACGTTCCTCCCGGGAAAGTTCCTCATAAAAATATTTATATATTCGTTCGTCCATATTTTCCGTATTGTATTTAATAAACGGATGAAGGAGAGAAAACCCCCAAAAGGGTATTTATTTTTTTAATTATTCAAAAAGAACAAAAGAAGAGGCAAATAATCTTTTAATTCAGCTTTTATCTTTTTATAAGCTATATTCATTTGGTTTTCAACAGTTTTAAGCGACAGATTCAATTCTGCAGCAATCTCTTTCTGTTTTTTCCCTTCCACTCTGCTTTTTATAAATATCTCACGACATTTATCCGGCAGTGAATCAATTATTTCAGTAACAATTCGCTCTATTTCCTGCTCCGAAAAAAGAGACTGATCAAACAATTCCAAAGAAGCAAGCTTAACCCGTAAAGTCATCAAGTATTCTTCCTGTATTTTATCAACAGCTTCCTGAACAACTGTACGGTGCCGCAAATGATCTATACATCTGTTTTTTATAGAGGTAAAAAGGAATGCGACTAAATTAATATTATAAGTAAGTAATTCTTTTCTTTCCCATAGTTCGGTAAAAACATCCTGTACAATATTCTCTGCATCCTCTTCAGATAATACATATTCTAAAGCAAAATACTTCATCCTGGAGAAATATGAAACATATATTTCCTCAAAACTATAAGGTACTATCCGTTTTTCTGTTAACATCTTCCTTTTCCAATAAATAAAAAAGTCCTGGAAACAAAAGTAAACGTTTTCCAGGACTTTTCAAGAGTTCGAATGGTTTTTATTCCTCCATCCAACTCAACTGCTTCCAGACTTCCGGTCCGTCGTTCTTCTGCGGAGTACCCGGAGTACTGCGACCCTCCTTCACATATTTGATCATCAGGTCTTTCAATTCTTTTACTACTTCAGGATGTTCGGCATATACATTATTTTTTTCTGCCGGATCGGTCTTCATGTTGTAAAGCTGGATCAATGGTAATGTTTCGATTACCTCGTCATCCGTACCAGGTTTCGGGAAACTCCAACCACCGGAACTCGGTGATAATAACAGTTTCCATTCGCCTTTGCGAATCGTAAAATCACCGTTTATCGAATGATGAACGGTGGCTTCACGAATGACATCACCTTCTTTTTCATTCAACAACAAAGGGAGAATGTTGTAACTGTCTTCTCCTTCGGAGTCCTTCAGCTGATAATCGGCTATCGTGGCGAATGTGGCGAAGAAGTCAGTCAGACAAACCGTTTGATTAACGGTATGCGGTTTAATCTTTGCCGGCCAACGAACTGCACACGGGATACGATGACCACCGTCAAAAAGATCAGCTTTATGTCCACGATAAATGTAGCTGGGATAATGTCCTTTTTCCTGAAGTTCGTCGAATTTAGCCTGAGGACTACATCCGTTATCCGTACTGAATACCAAGATCGTATTATCGTCCACACCAGCCTCTTTTAATGCATTCATGACTTTACCAACCATATCATCCACCATCAAGACAAAATCTCCATACGGATTCAGACCGGATTTACCCTGATACTCTTTAATAGGCAGGATAGGTGTATGAGGAGCCGGTAACGGAAGATACAGATAGAAAGGTTTATCATCCTTTGACTTATCATGAATGTAATCTACGGCCCGATTAATAAAATTGGGTAAAGTTTGTTCATGATCAAAATCCGATGCTGTCGGGCCTTTACGCCAATACTTCATACCATCATTTACAGTTTCCCTGTCCGGCAAAGCTGTCGGCATATCATTTTCTACATAAACGTACGGAGCCATATCCAGAGAAGCAATAATTCCATAGAAATAATCAAAGCCACGTGTTGTCGGTCCGTTTGTAATAGGTTTACTGAAATCCACACTATCCTTTCCTGCTTCTATGTTATTCCAATCCCAGCCCAAATGCCATTTTCCGATACAAGCAGTCTGATATCCCTGGTCTCTCAGGACAGAAGCGATTGTCCGGCGATCAGGAGCGATCAGTGCCTTATTATATCCCATCAAAACGCCGGATTTCAGATCTGAACGCCAGTTATACCGGCCCGTCAACAAACTATACCGGGAAGGTGTACTGACAGACGAACTGGAATGGGCATCCGTAAAAGCAACACCTTCATTCGCTATGCGGTCAATATTCGTTGTTTGTATCTTCGAATTTTCATTGAATGCCGAAACATCGCCATATCCCATATCATCCGCAAAGATGAACACAATATTCGGTTTTTTCTGTTCCTGCGGCTGTTGGGCACACCCGCTCAAAACAGCCATACTTCCCAATGACAGAAGTAATCCACGATTTCTGATTAACTTATCCATATCTTTCTTTTATTTGTAATTCGGATTCTGAACCAATACGCCGTTATTCTTATCGATTTCGCTTTGAGGTATCGGCCATAAGTAGAAACGATCCTCAAACACGGATTTATACAACGGCAATGTCGGTTCGTCAAAGTTATTCATTATTTCTCCAATAATACGCCAACGTTTCAAATCAAAATAACGATGACCTTCAAAAGCTAACTCAATACGCCGTTCATGACGAATCTTTTCACGCATCTGTGTCTGGCTCAAACCTGTAGGCAACGGAGGCATATCAACCCCTTTACGGGCACGTATACTGTTGATCGCATTATACACTTTCTGCGTAGGACCGTTCACTTCATTTTCCGCTTCGGCAATAGCCAGCAGTACCTCAGCATATCTGAAATGTACCCAGTCCTGATCACTACGTGTATTATATCCGATCGGATATTGAGTTTTGTCACGGGTCACAAACTTCTTCAAACCATATTTAGTTGGTAAATCCCCCGTAACAGGTTGTTCAACATCACCTATTTTCAATTGCAGGTAAAAAGCGGACATATCCAGTCGGGGATCACGGTTCTCTACCGGATTCTCCGGATTATACAGATCACTTTCTTTAGAGAAAGGTGTACCATCCTTAAATTCGAACTCCTCTACAAAATTGGTCAGAGGTGCACAACGTAGCCACGCGCCAAACCACAAATCACTTTTATGCCAGTTATTAGGTGCCAGATACTTAGTTGAGAAAATAATTTCCGGATTTGTTTCCTGGGCGGATCCCTGAAAAATACTTTCGAAATCATCACACAATCTATATCCTTTTATCTGTTCTGCAACGGATAAGGCATTCCTCATTTTTTCCACATCGGCTTTGCCATCCGTATTATAGGCATCATAAAGCATCATTCTGGTTTTCAGTGCAAGAGCAGCCCCTTTGGTTACTCTGCCAGGCAATTCCAGATAGGTATTATCTGGTAACAAGTTGATTGCATCATTCAAATCCGTATAAATCTGCTCCAAAATCTTTGCAGCTTCAACCTTCGGCTGATACTGTGTTTCCAAATCCAAAGGTTCCACGATCAACGGAACATCACCATAACATCTGTATAAAAAGGAATAATAGAATGCTCTCAAAAAAAGAACCTGTCCCTTACTGAAGTTCCTTTCCGATTCCGACAAATCCGTATTTTCATACTTATCCAATTGATAAAGGAACAAATTCATACGGGTTATTCCGACATAAGCTCCTTTGTAAACATCCTGAATAATACCGGCTGTCGACGGGTCTATATTTCCCTGGAAAACATCGAAAGTGATTCCTTCCTCCACACTACGACAGTTATCGACAAAGCTATCCCATTGAGGCATACCAAATGAAAAATAACCGTGATCAAACTTAGTCATTGTGCCATAACAGGCTGTCAAAGCCATATCCAAATCACTTTTCTGTTTCCAGAAAGTATTTTCTGAAGGTTTGGATGGCGGATTCTTTTCCAAAAAATCATCACATCCGCTCATTACAACTGCCAATATCAGAAGCAAATAATATTTAGCTTTTTTCATAACCATATCGAATTAAAATTGGACGTTAATACCAAATGAACAAATCTTATTCTGAGGATAAGCGACGAAACGACCGTCATCTTCTCTTTCAGGGTCTAATTCCGGATAATTAGTGATCGTCGCCAGGTTATCACCGGAGAAAAATACACGTATCCGTTCTACCAATAATTTTCTCGTCAGCTCAGCAGGGATCGTATAACCGATCGTAACATTCTTCAAACGCAAGTAAGAAGCATCTTTCAGGAAGTATGAATTTTTTCTCGTATTCTTACTGCCACCAAAGTTATCAAAATACATTCTGGGATATTTCGCATTATCAGGATTGTCTTCCGTCCAGCGGTATTTCACATAATCGATTGTCGGTGCACTTCCCTGACGGAACGGCTGTAATCCCCAATCTGTCACGTAATGTTTCTTACCTTCAACACCCTGCATCAAAATAGATACATCAAATCCTTTCCAGTTAGCCGATAAGTTTACTGCATATTCAAATTTCGGGAAGCGTCCGTCTATCACCATACGGTCATCATTATCGATCACACCGTCATTATTCACATCACGGTACTTCAAATCACCCGGCAATGTATTATCATTGAACTGTTTCGGAGAATTCTTCACATCTTCTTCATCTTTGAAAATCCCTATACAATCCAGCATATAATAAGAGTTATAAGGTAACCCCTCTTTACGCAGATAATGTCCGGAAATTTCTTCAGAACCAAACTTAGTTACCTTATTCCTGTTGCGATCGAAATAGAAACCGGCATTATATGTCAATCCTTTGAAAAGACCACCTTTGATATTATTCACATACTGCACATTTACTTCAAACCCTTTATTTTCCATCTCACCATTATTAATAACAGGAGCCTCCAATCCTAAAGAACCTGTCACCTGGGCATTACGAAGAATATCTTTCGTGCTTTTTTTATACCAGTCAAATGTAACATTCAGTCCATTAAAAACCGTAGCTTCCAGACCTATATCTGTCACAGTCGTTGTCTCCCAAGTAATGTTTCGGTTCGCATATTTTGTTTGTGCATACCCTGTGGATAAAGACGAATTATCGAATGTATAATTTCCTTCATTTTCCATAACGGCCTGATAAGGATATACACCTATATTTTGATTACCTAACTGTCCCCACGAAGCTCTCACTTTCAGACTGTTCAACCACGACCAATGAAGATTTTGCATGAATTGTTCTTCTGTTAGTCTCCAACCGGCAGAGAAAGAAGGGAATATACCCCATCTATCATCGGGATTGATACGGGATGAACCATCATAACGGAAATTAGCTTCAAACAGGTAACGCTCTTTGTAATTGTAATTAAAACGTCCGAAAACTCCCATCAATGACCATTGTTCCAGATTTCCTTCAGCTTCCTGCAGTTCCTTTGATCCGGCATCGATCTCTGTCAACGGGAACGGAAAATCTTTTCTATATCCCTTCAGCCAGTCATAATCATTCGTTTCCTGTGAATATCCTAACTGAAGACCAAAGTTATGATTCCGATCTTTTGTAGATACATCATATTTCAAATAAGAATACAAATAAGTATAGAATGTATGATAATCATTCGAGTTCAATCCCTTTGCACCGACATCCAACTCATTCATGTACTCACCTGTATGATAATTGTAAAGATTTACCAGCGGACGCCATTCCTTTTCTCTTTCAGCAATCATACGGACTGCACCTTTGGTATGCCATGATAATCCTTTGGCAATATCAATTGTCAGCCATACCTGCGCATTCACATCATAACTCGTATTTTTACGTAAGGCATCATTTCCAACCAAAGCAATCACATTCTTATTGTTACTTTCCCATGGATAAGCTTTATAAACCCATGAACCGTCAGTACGCTGCGGACCATAAGTCGGAGCCTGTGCAAAAATAGAAGTAAAACTACCGTCCACACCTCCCTCATAAGGACGTTTTCTATCTCCACGCATAAAACCTACATACGAACCGAATTTCATCCATTTGGTTATCTGGCTCTGTAAATCAGCCGTAAAATTATACTTCTTATATCCATGTCCATCCATTGTTCCGTTCTCATCGGCATAATACATAGAGACATTATAGGACATCTTTTCAGAACCTCCTGAAACGGCCACGTTATGATTATGAGAGAATGCACTGTGAATATGTTCTCCCAACCAATCATAATTAGGATATTCCGGATCACCCGGTCGCGCATTTTTATATTGATCAATGACATCCTGCGGATATAAGCCGGAAGATATTCCGGAATTTGCCTTCGCCTCATTCCACAAATTCATATAATCAACCGAATTAGTTACAACCTTCAACATTCGAGTCGGAGAATAAACGGCAAAATTTCCCGAGTAACTGATCGATGTCTTTTTATTTATACCAGTCTTGGTTGTCACCAGCACAACACCGTTCGCTGCACGTGCCCCATATACAGCTGCAGAAGCAGCATCCTTCAGCACAGATATACTTTCTATAGCATTAGGATCTAATGCGGAAAGATCTCCCGGAACGCCATTTATCAATACTAACGGATCAGAGCCCGCATCAGAATATGTACCTTGACCACGTACACGCAAACTCACCTTATTATTTCCGGACTGTCCCGAACCGTTCACGACACGTAAACCAGGAATCTGCCCCTGCAGCATGGAAGTAGCATTGGTTACAGGACGCTTGGTCATTTCCTCCCCTTTCACTACTGAAACAGCACCGGTCAGATTCACTTTCTTCTGTACACCGTAACCGACAACGACTACTTCATCCAGATTCTGTGTGTCTTCTATCAAACGGACATTGACAACTTTCTGGTTATTCACCGCAATTTCTTTCGTGATATAACCTATATAGGATATCTGAAGAACAGAATTACTCTTAACATTCAAAGAGTAACCACCGTTTATATCAGAAATACAGCCATTGGTTGTACCTTTTTCCATCACATTCGCACCTATGATAGGATCTCCATGTTCGTCTGTTATGGTACCGGTTATCACCAATGTATTATCATTGTTCTTATCCTGTTCTTTCGCTTCTGCAGAAATAACAATATGATTATTTTTGATCACATAAGAACAACCCGTTCCCTGCAAAATCAGATTCAATGCCTCATCCAGCCCTCTGCTGTCGGTAGATACATTTATTTTCTTGTGAATATTCAGAACTGACTCGTCATAATCGACCGACATATCCGTTTGTTTCTCGATTTCTGTAAATGCTTTTTTAACGGTCAGACTAGTTCCGGAGAAAGTAACATTCTGTCCCCAAATTATGGAATACTGCAAGAAGAAGAAAAGAAAAGACATTATTGATATCCGGAACAAACTATTCCGTTTATTCCGTTGTGTTTTCAGGTATATTTCCATATCTTTGTAAAATTAGATTTTAAAGTTGAATACTATATTATTTATCACTTGCTTTAAGTGATTTATTAATGGATGTTCACTACGATTTCAAATCCGGGGAGTTCTGATTGGCGTCGTCTTCCCGGGTTCTTTTTTTCATAAAAATATCCTCCTTTTTTAGTTGATGTATATTATATTACCTTTAATCCTGTAATTCAATCCGTTCACCATCTCTTTCAAGATATCCAACACCTGGATCAATCCCTCATCCGGCCTGAATTTCATGGTAAAACTACGTCCCGCAAACTTTCCCGTTTCATAATTGATCGTTACATCATACTTCCGTTCGATCGTTTTTACAATATAATCGAAAGAAGCCCCCTGGAACGTCAGATAACCATGTTTCCACTGTAGAACCCTGCCGGCATCCACCACCGTTTTTGAAACCGTTTTCAGCTGGCTGTTGTACACCACCTGCTCATCCGGATGCAAAATAATAGGCTCACCTTTTGCCAGATCCGTATCGACCCGTACCTTCCCCTCCTCCAATGTCGCAATGGTCAGTTCGGAATCCGAATAAGCTTCCACATTAAAGACCGTACCCAAAGCCTCTATTTCCATATGACCGGTTTTTACAATAAACGGTTTCTCCGGATCCTTGGCCACTTTGAAACTCGCCTCCCCGTTCAGGTAAATCGAACGCCGGCTACCTTCAAACTTGGCAGAATAAACCAGTAACGAACCGGAATTCAACCAAACCTCAGAACCGTCAGACAGTGTGATCTGTTTCTTTTCACCATTCGGGACAAAACATTCCGCCCATTCGGGTTCGAGCACCTCCGGTTGATGCTGCATAACAAAATAAGCACTGGCAGCACCGATCAACGGCAACAGTAAAATAGCTGCAGCCCGTATAAGCAGCCGATGCAAAGTACGTTTTGCCGCCGGATGTGAATTTTTTTGTATACGATCATGGATTTTATTCAATTCCTCCAGCGTCCGCTCATCCGCCTGTGCCGGCACCTCTTCCCAAAGCACCTGCATGGCCTCTTCTTTTTCCTGCTGATGCGCTCCTCCTATGAACCATTTACCGAAAGCATGCTGAACAGCTTCCGGAAGATCATTTCCGAAGAATTTCGAGATTAATGTATGTATTGTTCTATTTGCCATTTCATTCCCCGTTTATATAAAAGACGGGAGAGCGGGAGAGCACACACAGTCAAAAGACGTTTTTTTTCAAAAAAGCAATAAAGAAGTATTTTTCAGAATCTCACGCAAGTCGGCAAGAGCTTGTGTTATATGGTTTTCAACAGTCCGTTTGTTTATTTCCAATTTCAGGGAGATTTCTTCATTCGACAACCCGTCTTTCCGGCTCATCTTAAAAATACGCCGCCGCTGTTCCGGCATCTGTTCAATAGCGATATCGATCAGGAGAGACAACTCCTTGGCGTAAATATCTTCCTCGATCAGATCCGAATACCCGTTAGAAGACAATTGGATTTTCTGTTCATAGTTTTCTTTCACCAGGCTGTGCTCAAAATAATCATATACCATATTCCGTGCCATCCGGTAGAGATAAGCTTTCAGGGAACTGACCTGGGAGATACTTTCGCGATTCGTCCAAAGCTTAAAGAAAATATCCTGTGCCATATCGCAAGCATCTTCCTCATCCTTGACAAACCCCAATAAGAAGTTCTTCACTCTCGGATGATATAATACGAACAGGGCATCAAATGATTTATGATCCCCCTGCCCCAGTTTTTCCATATATTCAGCTTCCCGATTGACCTCCATAGGAATGCAAATATATGGATTTTTTAACAACGGCTATTATTTTTAGCCTTTTTCGAGAAATAGAAATCAGACAAACATCGGCACTTTTCACCAGGAAATCTTTTTTTTGAAAATCTTATGCTTACCTTTAGCGGGTAATCTTAAAATCTACAAACTTTAATCACAGAAAAGATGGATCAATACATAAAAACAATCATCAGCGTAGGAGGCAGTGCAGTCATGCTTGTAATGATCGTTTGCGTCCTATGGTATGTTATAAAAGATACGTGGAAAGATATAAATAACAGTTCGAAAGACTGACCGGCATTAATGCTTCCGCCAGGAAATGATCCCTTTCTTCTTTTTACTGAAAACTGTTGAATATAGTAACCAAAGCGAAACCATCCAGGCAATACCCAGCATCACGACCGACACTGTGAAATTGACTTCTATACGATACAAAGTATACCCTCCGGCAACAAATACAAGTGTAATAACAAATGCCCCCAAGGTAGTAACAAGTAGTGTTTTCATAAATTCTTTCTTTATATACTTTCCAGATTCTTACACGCAAAGATATATAAATTCATGAAAAATTATAGTTAAAACCCCAGAGGCACCCATTTTTCTTTTTAATTCGTATCTACAGGCAAAGCAGACATTTCCAGCTCCAAACGACCGCCGGAAGTAACCGTACTGAAAGGAATACGTAACCCGTCCAACGCTTCCCCGTTCAACAACCGTTTCCGTACATAGGTATTTTCCTTGCTGTTATTCTTTGCTTCGATGACAAATGAATCGCCTTTATAATATGTATCATTCAGCTGTATGGTTATCTTATCGAACAACGGGCTACCCACGGAAAAAGAGGGATCCGCAGCAGATAACCCGGTAATATCGAAAAGCCCAATCGAAGAAATCGTGAACCAGGCACCCAGCTGCCCCTGATCCTCATCCTGTCCGTAGCCATAACCATGTATCCCGTCTGTCCCGTAAAATTCATCTAAAATAGCTCTCACCCATTTCTGAGTCAAATCCGGACGACCGGATTCGTTAAACAACCAGGAAATATGCAGACAAGGCTGGTTCCCCTGATTATACAAAGACTGCAGACCCGAAAATGCATCGATTTCCATTCCTCCGCTGAATATCTTTTTCTGCGAAACGAGGAAGATGCTATCCAACCGCTGGTTAAAGACATCCTCTCCCATCTTCCCGATCAATGTTTTAGCATCATGAGGCACATAGAAAGTATACTGCCAGGCATTCCCTTCCTGGAATCCGCGCCAGACTTGCATCGGGTCGAAATTTTCGATAAAACGCCCGTCCTCCGTTTTAGGGCGGATCAAGTTCAGTTCAGAGTCATAGATACGTTCCCAGCCTTTCGACAGATCCATCAATTTCTCATAATCGTCCGTCTTACCTAACTGTTTAGCCATCTGGGCAACGGCATAAGCACCAAAAGAATACTCCAGCGTATGTGAAGCAGAGAACATCCAGGCTTCATCAGCCCCGGTCCCTTTGTCCAGATGAGGCACGTATCCATACTTCACGAACTTATCCGTATCCAGCTTACCCGCCCCCATCGGACGGTTTTCACCATCCAGTTCATTCTTACGGGCAGCAGCATAACCTGTCTCCACATCAAAGTCACGTATACCGCACTGATAAGCGGCAGCGATCACATTCCCCAGCTGATTCGTTCCTACCCCGGATACAAAACGGCTGCAAGCAATCCCGTCTCCCAACCAACCGGCATCCTTATATACCTGCAGATGAGTGCTCACATAATCAGACAGGTACTCCGGATAAGCCAGTGCCCAAACCTGTATCAGATTCCATTGCCCACCCCAGATACCATCGGTATTATAAAAAGAAAACGCAGGTTTACCCTCTTTCAAAGGTATTTGTCCGCAAGTTCCGTCATTGCGGGGATAAGCCCCGTTGACATCGCTGGCCAATCCGCGTCCCAATACGGCATGATACAACCCGGTATAAAATTTCACCTTATCCTCACGAACCGGCGTTTCCACCCGGATACGACCCAAATACTCCTCCCAGGTTTTATGGGAAGCTTCGCGGGCCTCATCGAATGAAAGTTTTCCGTGATCCGTCTCTGTCTCCCGGTTCAAACGGGCATTTGCCACAGAAGTATACGACAAACCGACCTGGGCAGTAATGGATTCTCCCTCAGTCGTTTTATAAGTCAGATAGGCTCCGGTTCCGACACCTTTGACGGCACGTGCCCCTTCCTGCACCTTTTCACCGATGAAAGTGCCGAACGAATCAGGCTTTTTATCCAACCGGGCAGAAAAATACATGGTGACCGTGGCTCCTGCCTGATACTTTTTACTGTATTCGGGCAATGTTGTCACCCAACCTTCTACCAAGCCATCGTCAGTAATGATAATCTCAGCATCCTGTACAGGTCCGCTATCCCCCTGCCGGTTACCTATATCGAACAATATACGGCTATTTTCACTTTCCGGAAATGAAAAACGCTGGTAAGCAACCCGTTTCGTTGCCGTCAGCTCCGCGGTTATATTATAATCTTTCAACAGAACGGAATAATAACCGGCTGTAGCGATCTCGTCCGCATGGTCGAAAGCCGAACGATAGCCTTCCCCGGAAGAACCGACCGCCCCGGGTACAGTCTTCAACGGGCCTTCCGTCGGCATCAGTACGATACCACCCACCTGAAATTCATGCAGACAAGGGAATCCTTCTATCGACGTATCCCTGTAATCATATCCGGTAGCCTCCCAGCCTGATTTATTCCCCACATGTGCATTGGTCGCCGGAGCCGGTTTAGCCAATCCGAAAGGCAATGCCCCCGGAGCAAAATGGAACCAGCGGCAATGTGCCGTTCCTATACGTGGTTCTACATATTGTACCAGAGATTCAGGTTCTCCGGACACCTCCTGTTTTGAAGAGGTACATCCCCCCAATAGTCCTATTCCCGCCAAAAGGAGCATTACCCCCGATTTCATTTGCTTCATTCTCATAGGTTCGTTTTATTCAAAGTATTATTTTATAAGTTTCAATCGCATATTTACCCAATACAATCCCGTCTACCGGAACATCCTCTTCCTCGATCAGGTTTGTACGGATTATCTGTTTCGGGGAGGCAGCCAGATCCAATATCACTTTCTCTTCTTTATCCGTACAGTTATACAGACGGATAATCAGGCTGTTATCATCCTCGCATTTCTTCACTGCCGTAATGATCACATTCGGATTATCGATCGACACAAACGAATACTGTTCCGGAATAGCTGCATTACTATAAGCTATCGGATTGTAAACAGCAACCAGCGGTTCATTGGCTGACAAACCGAACTTTTCCCTTGTCCGCCCTCCTGCCGGATGTGAAGTCAGTGAGAAATGATAGAAATGATCTCCGGGTTGAAAGAAATCATTCCCCAGTGGATGGCAACTCTTCCGGGAAGCCAGTAAGATCGGCTGAAGCACCGTATAATCGACCGGATTATCGGTCGGATCGACATAATCGGCAACGGCAACCGACGAGCTTAACGTCACAGCCCATTCCCCGTCCGTGGCACTTAACCAGTTTCCTATACCGCGCGGACGCTGTTTCTTGTTCTCCACATAATAACGTTCGCCTGCCGCTCCCGGCATCTCATCTTGCCCGACAGTCAAAGCACCGTAAGGCACCTCGTAAGAAACGACCGACTGTTTGAATGCCAGCGGCCACATCTGACGGTATTCGCGGAACATAACGCCATCCCAATTCAGCAAAGCCACATCCATATCAATCTTTTTAGTCTGGTGATAGACACGGATCACCTGTTCGATCACGGCATTACGGATAGGAGTACGTAGCTTATAAGCAGAAAAGACCGGACCTTCCTCCACGATCGTCCAAGCCGACGGCTGAGCGGACGTTTTGTCAAAACCTTCCATATCCGGCTGCTGCACCGCATCAAATTCTCCGGCACCGTTACCATACGAATGCATGGTGATCACCTCGCCACCCAGAAACTTGCCGGTATTCAGCAATTGCCTGCCACTCTCTTTATCCGTGATCTGTTTGATACCTCCATTCACCAGTTCCACCCGGTAATATTTATTTTCTATCACGCTGGCCGCCGGTCGGGAAATGTCGGCAAGAGCATCCGATGCATTCAGATAATACGTTTTCAGTCCCATGGAAGGCACCTTTTCCGCTACAAAATGAACCCGGGCTTTCTCTATCGAGCCATCCGGATAATAGACAGCACCGGTCAGTTGGGAAGGGACAGCTGTTCCCTGATAATCCTTAACAGCCAATTGCCGTGCATACCCTTCTTCAAAACGAACATCTATACTCACCGGAGCTGTACGGACGAAAGACAGGTTATTGAACAAAACGACCGCACGCCCTTTGGCAGACTCAGTTTTCACTCCCGAGGCCAAAGTTGAGGCCTGCGCATCAATCACCTTTTCGGCTACCCCCAGAGCAAATTCATATTTACGCTGAAATGTATTATCCGTCATGATTCCTCCGTTACCACCCCAGCCATGGTCAGGATAAATCTTAGCTTCCCATGCTTCATTCAGTAAATCGGACGGATACCTGTCAAACGAGCCGCTTGCCAAGGCTAGAAAAGAAGACATTTTTTCCGCCGACGGAAGTAAACGGTCGCCTTTCCGGCTGGCAGTCAATACCTGCTCATGGGAAGGTCCGTGAATATAGAGCCACACATTCGGACGCTCTCCCTTGACAACCGGTAAAGCCGATGTAGAATGGTCCAGGGTATGAAAAAATTCATCCGCCGTTGCATATTTGAATTGGGGAAGTTTCACTTTAGTCTTTTTTCCGGTCTGTTCATTCCGGATATACCGGATATTATTCCATTTTTCCATAAAGACAGGACAATTTTCCACCGGTTTCCGATCCCACGACAATTCATAGTTCAACATGGCAGGCATTACGGTACGGGCCTTTTTCACATCGTTGTATTTAGTATACCACAAAACCGATTCCTTAGCCATTTCTTTCATGGCAGCCGTATCCTCTTTTGCCAGCACATTGTAAAAATAGATATAATGCCCCGGCGTATAAGAACGTACCTTCGAACCGTCAGGAGCCTCCCAATAGAACAATCCGCGCTCATGCCGGCTGATCACCAGATTATCTATACCTGCCTTTTTCATGATCTGCGGCATCTGCAAAGTACGGCCAGGCACATCCACATTGAAATAAGACAATGAGTTATATCCGTCAAAATTCTTTTTCAGCCACCGGGTCCCCAAATAGAACTGACGCGCCAGCGATTCGCCCGAGTACATCTCTTCATAAGGTTGTATATAAGTCCCCCCGACACAGATCCTACCTTCATTCATATACTTACTGAAAAGCGGCTTTGTTTCCGGATGGCGGTGTATATACTCACGCAGAATGGAGGTTTGTTCGATATCCATACGAAAATCAGGTTCTTCCGCCAGACGTTTCAGGAAAGGAGTCAGCCACAAGGTATCACGGTCCGCTATACAGGCATCCAGGTTATTCAGCCACGCCAAATCCTGATGGGTTGTTGTAAAAACAAAAATATCCCCTCTGTTTAATTGTGAATCCGATAAATCTTTCAATAAACGATAAGATTCGTCATCACAAGTGTACACATCTCCTTCTATTTGGGCTACTGCCGAATAAGCAAGCAGCAGACTCAATACGGTTAGCAATTTCTTTCTCATGATCTGTTCATTTGTTATTTGAATTTTATATTTAACCGATTAAAATATCCGGCAAAAAATTTAGCTTTGATGCCAAAGCTATTAATAACACCGACCACCTATTAATAAACCAACAGAATTTTTTTTCCGAGTAATAGGTTTGCCCATAGGCTATTTAATCGGTTAAACACTGCAAATATAGACCTTTTATTTTATTCTTCCAGTTTCCCTCCGCAATATTTACAATATTTTGCTTCCTCCTCATGCCCGGTCCGGAAACAATGCGGACATCTCAGTTCACTTCTCCGCCGGTGTTCCTTGATCATTGTGGCTGAGACAATTCCCGTCGGAACAGCAATGATCGTATAACCGATCAGCATCACGCAGGCAGAGATAAACCGGCCGACAGGTGTAACAGGCGTTATATCTCCATAACCGACAGTTGTCATGGTAACGATTGCCCAATAGATGCAATTGGGGATATTATTGAACTGGGTGTTCGGTTGTGTCCCCTCCACCATAAACATAATCGTTCCGATCGAGGTCACCAGGATCAGGACGAAAAAGAAGAAAACAAATATCTTACGGCTGCTCAGCCGCAGGGAGACCAGCAACAGATTTCCTTCTTCCAGAAAATTAAACAGCTTGAACACACGGAAAACACGAATCAGGCGAAAAGTACGAATGATCAGCAAATAACGCGCACTGGTAAATATAAACCCGAGGTATAACGGCAAGGTGGCCAGTAAATCGACAATACCGAAAAAACTGAAAATATACTTCCTGGGTTTCGGAGAGCAATAGATACGCACCAGATACTCAAAAGTAAAAAAGCCGGTAAACACATATTCCAGTATCTGAAGCGCCAGCCTGAAATGATCCGAAAAAGTCACCACACTCTCCAGTATCACGACCAGGACACTCATAATGATAAAACCGATCAGAAAGACATCGAACAGTTTCCCCTTTGGCGTATCCGATTCAAAAATGATCACATACAGTTTCTCTTTCAGCTCTTTATCATGAAGGAATGCATTTATCTTATTTTTTACCGTCTGTAGCAGACCCGTTTTTTGCTGTTCCATAAATTATTACGGTGTTTAATTACAAAAATAGAAATATTTGGTTACATTGCAGCTCACTCTATAAAATCTATTACTGCCATGAACAAATACTTTTTTATATTGCTTTTCTGTATGTCATTACTATCTTGTAACAAACAAAACAGCAAAATAGAACAAAATATTTTGCAGGTAGAACTTTCTCCTCAAAAATTAGCAGCCTCTGCCCTATTCAAAAAGATAGAAATAATTCCTTTGGAAACAAACGAGCAGTGCCTGATCAAATCGATCGGACGAGTTATTGAAACAGATAGCAAATATTACATTCTTGACGATGATGTAGATGCAGGTGTGCTTTTTTGCTTTGACAAACAAGGTAAATTCTTATATAAGATAGACAAGAGAGGTAACGGCCCCGGAGAATATAATCTGATCTATGAAGTGATTGTCAAGCCGGAAGAAAACCTCATTTATATGTTAAGTCCAATGGGAGCCCTACATACTTATACTACAGACGGACACTTTATAAAAAGGCATTTACTTCCCGGAGGCGGAGGGCAAACGGATATGATAGAAATAGATAAAGGACTGATTGCTTACTGGACTTTGACCTTCATGGGAAATCCGGAGGAAAACACAGTCACATTCTATGATATAAATAAAGGGGAAGTTGTTGGTGGTTTCTGGAAAACGACAGATGACAATTTTATAACTAATATGTGCATCGATGTCTTTTACAAATACAATAACAAGAATTACTTCTCTACCCAATATTCCAATGAAGTATACCAATTCACAAAAGATACAGTGAGATTAGCATATAAATGGGATTTCGGTTCTGACAATATTGACCTTATTCCCTTTAAGGATAAAGTAAAAGAAGATCCTAATGCACTCTCTCAACTTGTAGATTCGCATAAAATACCCTATACCTTTTTCCGACAATTTCAAAACAAAAATTATTATTACACTATACTGAATACCTGGAACATAGATAAATGGCAAAATATTTTCTACCGTAAAAAAGATGGTAAATCGTTTGTTTTCGATACGCTGGAAGGAGGAGCAAAGATAAAGAGAACAAGTATATTCACCGATGAATATATGATTAGCATTGTATCCCCGGAAGAAATCGAGACATTCCAAAACACACTCTCTTCCGAAGAGTTCAGCAAAATAAAAGATTTACCGGAAGACGCAAATTTTTGTCTGGTAAAATTCTATTTTTAGTTTTCGTATTCACATTGTCATTAACCGGCTGTTCTACAGACGACATCAAAGACTATAAATCAATATTTGTATGAAAAATATACTAAGTTACCTGTTGCTGATCACACTATTCTGTGGTTGCACCCAAAAAACTGATACCGAAAAATACCAGAAAAGCCGAAATAACATCGTTAATGTCCGGGATAAGGTCAGGGAGATTGAGATCGAAGATGTTCTGATAGGTCGAACCTCCCTGCCCTATATCGCAGACAAATACCTGATCATAACCGATTATGAATCGCCGGACCAGCAAATACACCTATTTGACAAAAATGATTTCCACTACCTTGCCAGTACCGCTTATAAAGGCCAGGGACCCGGTGAAATAACAATTGTAGGCCATGTGGAATATGACAAGGCACACAGCAGAATTTACGTAACGGACCATGGTAAACGAAAGATATTCAGTTATAATCCGGATAGTATTCTAGCCAATCCGGACTATATGCCGGATGTTAAAATGGAAATGAAAGCAAGTTTGTTTCCCGATACATATCAATATATCAGTGATACTCTATGCATAGGCCGGGTAATAAAACCTATAGGTACAAACAATTTTAAACCTTATATAGCCAAATGGAACATGGCCACAGGAGAAATAGAACTAATGAAATATGAACATCCCGATATAAAGAAAGTTCGATTTACCTCTACCGTATCTACAGAGCATAATATGTATTTGCAATGTTATAGCCGGCATGACCTGATGACAATCTGTAATCTCGACGGAGATCTGATATGCAACATTTACGGTCCCGATTGGACAGCCGACAGTTCAGATATCAGCCATTACTGGAATGTAAACGTTTGCGGTGACAAAATCATTGCTTCCTATTCCGGAGGAGACCATCGCACAGAAGCCTACTACCCGACTAAATTTCTTGTATTCAACCTGAACGGAGATTATCTAAAAACATTGGAAACAGGTTACAGAATAGCCCGCTTCTGTTATGACGAAGACAACAACCGAATCATTATGTGCATGGATGACGATATACAATTCGGTTATTTGGACTTGAACGAAGTTATCTGACACACGATTTTTCGAGGTAATTTTGCCGTTATCGGCAAGAAAGTGATATATTTGCATATAAAATACACACATTTCTTGCCGATAACGGCAATTTACGCTTATGAAATATTACTCAGTCAGCGAATTTGCGAAAAAACAGAATCTTCCTGATAGGACAGTACGCAATTATTGTGCCACAGGAAAAATAGCCGGTGCTTTCCTAACCGGAAAAACCTGGAATATTCCGGAAGATGCGGTGATTCCTGATTCCCAAAAGCCAAAAAGATTCAGTGAAAACCCACTGCTTAATACACTCAAAGAACAAAAAGATATGAAACTGAACGGGGGAATATACCATCGTGTTCAAGTAGATCTCACTTATAATTCAAATCATATCGAAGGAAGCCGGCTAACCCATGATCAAACACGATTCATTTTCGAGACCAATACAATCGGAGCAACAAACGAAACGATAAATGTCGATGATATAATCGAGACAACCAACCATTTCAAATGTATCGACATGATTATCGAAAAAGCTAAAACCAAAAAGTTGACAGAAACTTTCATAAAAGAACTCCATTATACATTAAAGTCCGGGACTTCCGATAGCAGGAAGGACTGGTTCCAGGTGGGTGACTATAAAAAGCTCCCCAACGAAGTCGGAGGAAAGAAAACTTGCCCTCCCGAAGAAGTCTCAACCCGGATAAAAACACTTCTGGCAGATTATAATGCCAGAAACAACAAAGCTATCGAAGACATTATCAGTTTTCACAGAGAATTTGAATGTATCCACCCCTTTCAGGATGGAAATGGTCGCGTAGGACGCCTGATCATGTTTAAAGAATGCCTGAGTAATAACATCGTACCTTTCATCATAGACGAAGATTTAAAATGGTTCTATTACCGTGGTCTGCAGGAATGGGATAAAGCACATGAATATCTTGTCGATACCTGCCTGACTGCACAGGATAAATTTAAAACAATCCTTCAATACTTCAAAATAGGTTATAACGAATAAACGGATAAACAGAAGTGCCCCCCTTTGGTTTTAACTTTAGGGGGGTACTTGTTTATCTATACCCAGGGAACTTCCTGTTTTATTCTTTGTATATCACATTAAATTCATATACGGAAGGAGGAGCCGAAGCCTTGGTAACATTCAGACGTATCTGTGAAGTCTGGTAAGGATAAGGGAAACGGATGACTTTACAATCGCCCATCGGTTCGTCGGAGACATATACGGCCTCCCACTGCCCATTCTTTTCAATCTCGATCCGGTATGATTGTATCCGGTTAGTCCGATAGTTGGAAAATCCGTCTTCACCATTCTGAGTATCACAATATTCAAAAATGACAATCTTATTGAAAGGCTTGTCCTTGTCCAGTGGAATAGTCAATAGGGCAGTCGTATCCGCAGCAGCCCAGCGAGTCTGCATACCTCCGTCAGTAGCCAATGCCGCCCCATACAACAACTCGTTATTCTCATAGACGGAACTGGCAAAAGCCGGCGATTGTAAAGACAGAAAAGAGCCGTTCCGGGGAAGTGGTTCCCCTTTTTTAATACCCAACCGTTTACCCAAAGCAATCACCGCGTTAGCCTCATGCTCCCTGATACGACCGGTCTGGTCCGGCGGAACATTTACCACCAATGTATTATCATTATCCGTACACCAGTAAAACAACTCTTCCAGTTCATCCAGGTCACGAACGGGAGAAAGTACTTTTTTCTGGAACCAGTTCCATGCCTTACTGATACAAAGCGTATGCTCAAAAGGCAGATAATAAGACCGACCATCATGTAAATACTGCTTTTTATCCTGTTTATGAGCAATCTTCGGATCCCAAAGCCGGAAGTCGCCGGGGAAATATTGAAAGGTGTATTTGTTATCGACGATCATAGAGTCGGGCAACGCAAACTCCCGTTCCCCTTCCTTCAGGACAATCGTGTGATTCACCCCGACAGCACAATGGGGTTGAAGCCTTTTGACCAGTGAATAGATTTCAGGCAATCGCCACTCTTCCGGCTTCTTATCCCATCCGCCGTCAAACCAGACTTCACAAACCGGACCGTAGTTAGTCAGCAGTTCCGTCAACTGATTCGACATATAATCGATATACTCTCCAAAATCAGCATTCTGATAAACCGGTTCATGACGATCCCAAAGAGAATAATAAATGGCAAATTGCAAGCCATATTTCTTACAGGCATCAGAGACTGCCTTCACCACATCTGTTTTTACCGGTGAAGAAGCAACATCATACGTTGTATAACGGCTATCCCACAGACAGAAACCATCATGATGCTTGGTAACCAAAAGGACATACCGAAAGCCTGCATCCCGTGCCACACGTACCCATTGGTCACAGTCCAATGAATCCGGTCGGTACTTATCCACAGGGATCGTCCCATCCGACCATTCTTTTTCATCAAACGTATTGACTCCAAAATGAATGAACATCCCATACCCCCGCTTCTGCATCTCCAATTGCGTCTGATTGGGACAATCGGCCGGAACAATCTCCTGAGCCCGAAGCATTCGGGCCGGAGACACAATAAACAACAGTATAATGATAAACCGATAATTCATATGCTTTCAATTCTTTATTTTACCATCCCGGATTCTGAACCAGAGAACCTTTGGACAGGTCGATTTCATTCAACGGAATAGCCCACAGATAATCCCGTTCAGGGTCAAATTTACGTGTTTCCACCCATACATATTCACCATCTACTTTCTTACCGTAGACAGGCTTCGTCACAGCCGCTTCCGTCGTCTTCCAGTGACGTGTATCATAGAGATAAACCCCTTCGAAGGCAAATTCCACACGTTTCTCTTTACGGATTGCTTCACGCATTTGTTCCTTAGTCAGGTTGTCCGATAAAGGAGGAAGATCCACGCGGGCACGCACATCGTTCACCGCCTCGTATACACTGGCATCCGGTCCCGAAACTTCATTCTGAGCTTCGGCATAGATCAACAGGATTTCAGCATAACGAATATAGATAAAATTCGTCCATCCCGGATAGTTCATTCCATCATTTTTCGGATTCACATATTTCCGGATAGAATACCCCGTACGGGTCGAGTTACCTAAAGCAGCACCGGAACTATATGTTTTACCGGCAATCTCGCTGCCGTCGTACAGGATCGTATAATCCAAGCGGGGATCGCGGTTAGCAAACGGATTATTCTCGTCGTAAAGCGCCGACTCCCCGATCGATTTACCATCCCTACATTCATACAAGTCGATCAGATCTTTGGCGGGAGACATCGCTTCCCATCCCCCCATCATCTGGGGTGCGAAATACTGGTCGATCCAGCTGCCCAGGTCAAAATCTTTGGCATTTTCCATATACTGGTGGTCAAAGATCACCTCCTGGTTATTTTCATGATCCGGAGAAAACAGATCGCCATAGTTGGGATATAGAGAATAGACATTCATATCCATCACCGCCTTAGCATACCTGGCGGCATCCTCATATTTATTCATGAAATTACTGATGACCGCCTTTTCAGCCAGAGCCGCCCCTTTCGTCGCACGACCTACCTCCGCCTGTTTTTCCGGAAGCAAAGAGGCCGCTTTATCCAAATCTGCAATCACAAAATCATAGACCTCCTCCTCGGTGTTACGGGCCGGAATTGCCTCATTCAGTTCCAACGGTTTTTCGAGCAATGGAACCCCGCCATACAAACGGAGCAATGTCGCATAGAAATATCCGCGCATGAAATAAACTTCCCCTTTATAAACATTCTTGTCTGCTTCATCCATTTCAACCTGGTCTATATTCTGCAGGCACACATTACAGCGGCGGATACCCTGATAAGTCGTTTGCCAGACCTGTTGAAAATGAGAGTTGGAAGAAGTTGCCGTACCGGCGGAAATCTCTCCCTGGGCATTATACACATGAACCGGAACGGCATTATCCGTATAGCCGTCCAGCATGATCACGAAATTCCCCGGCTCCAGGGTATATCTGTATAAAGAAGTCGTGAATTTTTCCACATCATCCTGACTCTTCCAGAATGAAGCGTCAGATAATTCATCCCGGGGAATTTCTTCCAGGAAATTATTATTACATCCGGTCAGCATGCCTGTCAACAAAACAGAGGCCAATAATATATGTTTGATTTTCATAATAAGCTTACTTTCTATTAAAATGATACATTAACGCCAAAGGAGTAGTTTCTGGTCAGAGGATAATAGGTCTTAGTCGTGATCATTTCCGGATCCAGACCGTCGAAACCTGTGATTGTAAATAAGTTATCAATGCTGCAATACAGTCTTAGTTTAGATAGTCCCGTATTGGTCAGAATATTCTGCGGCAAGGTATAACCGATTTGCAGATTCCTCAGCTTCAGATAAGAAGCATTCTGTGCCCAAAAAGAAGATGTCATATAGTTTCTGCTGGAACTGCTGATCGTCAGGCGAGGATAAGTGGCATCCGGATTTTCCGGAGTCCAGCGATCCAGCCAACTGTCTGTCACTTTTCCTCCGTTATAGAAAGCCTTGCCGATTTCATCTTTTACAATGCCTTTTACCATACCTGCTCCCTGCAATAAAGCTGTCAGGTCAAAGTTCTTATACTCGAAATTCAAACGCAGACCGAAATTGATCTTCGGGAATGTAGAGCCCAGAGACTGACGGTCATTCTGGTCAACCGTCTTGTTGCCGTCCAGATCCCAATATTTCAAATCTCCCGGTTGTGCTCCCCAAATCTGCTTCGGCGAGTTGTCGATCTCTTCCTGTGACTTAAAAATACCATCACAAACATAACCATAAATATTATCTACAGGGTCTCCTACGGAACGTCCGGGTGTATCTCCCCCGCTAAGGTCCGTAATCTCGTTATGGATATAGCTGAAATTAAAAGAGGTAGAATATTTAAAATCGTTCACCTGGTTGCGATGGGTAAATGCCAGTTCGACACCCGTATTACGTACCTTACCGGCATTTTGCATCGGAGCATCCACACCGACTATATCAGGAATCGGTAATTTCAGCAAAATAGCATTCGTATTCTTAATAAAGAAGTCACCGGTAAAAGAAAGTTTTCCACCCCAGAAATCGGCATCGATACCAATATCCGTCTGATTGGTCTTTTCCCAGGTGATAGCCGTGTTAGCCATTACATCATTGATAGAAATACCGGAGTAAAGAGCGTTTCCGAAACTATAGTCATAGCCGAAAGCATATGTGTTATAGAATGAATAATCATCTATCTCCTGGTTACCCAACTGCCCCCACGAAGCTCTGACTTTCAGATTATCTACCCAGTCGGCATTGAAGAAACTCTCTTCCGACAGACGCCAGCCTACAGAGAAGGATGGGAATACACCAAAACGATTATTTTTAGGAAAGCGGGAAGAACCGTCGTAACGTACGTTCGCTTCAAACAAATAGCGGCTGTCAAAATCATAATTCACACGGCCGAAAACCGAGCGCAGAGCATAAGCGACACTGGTACCTTCAGTCTCCTGCGTCGTCACATCACCGGCATTGATCTCACCGATCATATTATTTGTCGGCAGGTCTTTACGCAGAGCACTCAATAATCTATATTCGTTATGTATCTGTGAATATCCCAGCAAAGCCTTTACCCCATGTTTGCCAAAAGTCTTATCATAATCCAGATAAGCCTGCAAATTCAGTTCCAACGACTTCTTGTCTATATTCTTCACCTGGCTACGGCTCGACTTAATCGGATCTTCAGAATCAGCCGTATAGAAATTCATCTTTTTCTGAAAAACATGCGTATCCTTCAAGTAATAAGTGGCAGCGGCATTACCTCGCAAATTCAAACCGTCCATAATCTTATAGACAAAAGAGGTATTTCCCTGGAAGTTATTGTTGTAAACATGAGAAACTCCACTGTTACGAGCTTCCGCCACCGAGTTATGTTCATTCAGGAACAAACCGTAATTTCCATTACTGAACTGAATAGGAGTAACAGGAGTTTCACGGAATGCATGATACATGATATAATACATGTCTGTATCCGGATCATTCACAGTCGATGTAGCCGGTGCCATGCGGTCATCGCGTGAAGCCGATATATTCAGAGCCACATCCAGCCGGTTGTTGATCTTGGCATCTACATTGGAACGGATATTAAAACGGTTATAAGAAACATTCGGGATCAAACCGTCCTTCTTATGGAAACCGGCAGTCAAAGAATAGCGGATGCCTTCATTCCCTCCGATCACACTCAGATGATGGTTATGGAACAAACCGCTCTCACTCAATAAGGCATTCACCTGGTTGCTGTTGGCGAAATGATCCGGATCGTTTCCCAGGCGTATCTTTTCCAGGTCCGTATCCTGGAACGGAGCATTCGAACCATCGTTTCGGTATGCTTCGTTGAGCAATGTGGCATAATTGTAAGAATCCAGGTAGTTCGGAAGACGGCATGCAGCCTGCCAGCCGATATAGCCATTATAGGAGACAACAGGTTTACCGACAGCCCCTCTTTTGGTTGTAATCAAAATAACACCGTTGGCTGCACGTACCCCATAAATAGAAGATGCAGCAGCATCCTTCAGCACAGAGATACTCTCGATATCATTCGGATCGACATTCGCCATAGAAGACTCGACACCGTCTATGACTACCATCGCTTCGGCATTTCCCAGCGTTCCGATACCTCTGACACGCAGATTTCCGGCATCGGCACCCGGTTGCCCTGTATTTTGTACGATCGTAACACCGGCAATTTGTCCCGTCAGCATATTAACAGGGTTGGAAGTCGTGCGGTTTTCCAGCATTTCCGACTTTACAGTGCTGACAGCCCCCGTCAGGTTGACTTTTTTTTGTGTTCCGTAACCTACGACTACGACCTCACTCAGGTTTTGTGAATCATCGACCATGATCACATTAAAAGAGCTCTTGCCGCTCACGGAAAGTTCTTGTGTCAGATAACCGATATAAGAGACCTGCAAAACGCCTTTATCCTGTACGTCCAGAGTAAATTTTCCATCCATATCGGTTACAGTTCCGTTTGTCGTCCCCTTTTCGACCACATTGGCACCGATGATCGGTTCACCTGCCGCATCTTTGATAACGCCTGATATCCTTTTCTGTTTCTGCTGTTGTACCTTCGTATTCTGACCGGTTTCTTTTTTAGAGATAACGATCATTTTCCCCTGAATAGACCAGGTCAGATCTTCCCCTAGAATAGAAGCCAACACTTCCTCGACAGGAGCATCCTCAAAATTCTTCGTGATCAACTTATCTTCATTAACCACATCTTTCTTATAAATAATAGAATACTGCAGTTGTTTTTCCACTTCCTTTAAAGCTGTCTTTAAAGAAGTCTCCTTAAATTGATAAGTTACTTTTTGTGCATCCATGGTCAATGAGCCGGACAGTAATAACGCCATGATCAATGACCTTCCAACATGTTTCTTGTAAGTCATACAAATTCAATTTACGATTAGATTTAATAATATTAACAATTGCGCTATTGTTTTCGAATGTAAATATCCCTTCCTGAGCGTTCATACCGTATCGGTATGATCCTGGAGAGGGCTTGCAGGATATCGCCTATCGTCTCTTCATTCCTCAGGGAGACACGGAAAGCGACATCCTTATTCAGACTGTCATCCAGCGTAATGGAAACATCATATTTCCTCGACAAGCGGACAGCCAGTTCACTCAATGTGATTTTATCATATTCTACACGTCCTTCAATCCATGAAGTGTATTGGGCCGTCTGCCCTTTTTCCCTGGATAGTTCCCCGTTCTGCTTATTCAGCCTCACTAATTCCCCCGGGACAACCGGAAAGTGTTTGCCCTTGTACAATATATCGATGGAACCTTCTAAAAGAGCGGTTGTAGATAACTCATCCTCATTATAAGAGGAAACATTGAATTTGGTCCCTTTTACGACAATATTATACTGATCGGTCTTTACAGTAAAAGGGATATTCCCCGGCTGCTGCGTCACTTCAAAATAGGCTTCTCCAAATAAGGTTACCTCCCTGTTTTTTGTATTAAAATTTCCGGAATATTGCAAAGACGAACCGGCATTCAGATAAACGGTTGTCCCGTCGGCAAGCACCAGGCGGCTTTTCTCTCCCATTCCGGTCTTCAATGCAAAAAGATTTTCGGACATTCTGGTATAGACATATTGTTGTACGCCATATATTCCGCTGCCCAGCAATAATACGGCAATAACAGCTGCTGCAACATACCAGGATAAATGTCTGCGTCCGGAAACAGAGACCTGCCGGTCATCCGAAGTATAGCGGACAGACATTCTGCCCTGCAGCTTTCTCCATTCATTATCGACTTCGGGTATCAACCTGGTTGAAACAGTCCACTCCTGTTCCCACTGACGGAACAGTTTCTCATTTTCAGATGCAGCTTTGACAAACTGAAAAAGGAGTTCTTCCTCTGCCAATGAAATACGACCGTTGAAATAACGGATTGCCAATTCCCTATAATGAATGTCTGACTTGTCCATAAAATAGTTTCTAAAGGATATAACAACTCATTTTATTTTTACCCAACCTCAAGGAGTAAACTTTCTACAAAAAAAATCTTGTCCCCGTAAGTACTGTATAATACTTTGGGAGCAAGATCTATACCGAATATCATTTTTATTTTAAAATCCAGGCAAGGATCGCAATATATATGTCGAGCGAATATCTATCTTTGAAATAATCGGCAAATTGCTTCAAAGCCTTCGAAATATGTTTTTCCACTGCAGTTGTGGATATTTGTAAAGCTTCGGCTATTTCACGGTTTTTCATCCTTTTGAAACGACTCATGACAAACACTTCACGACAGCGTTCCGGTAAGTTGTTAATAACAGTGTCGACTTCCTGCTGGAGTTCTTTATAGAGCAGGGCATGTTCCGGGTCCAGTCCAAAGTCCCAGCAATAAAGTTCTTCTCTGCCCGGCATCTCCTGCAAATAATCCAAAGGCTGCTGTTCGACCAGTTGTATATGTTTCAGGTAATTCATGCACGCATTGCGCACCATAGCAAACAAGAGGGACGATAAAGAAATAGCTTCGATCAAATGCCGTCTCTCCCAGAATTTCAGAAAACTCTCCTGTATAATATCACGTACGGCTTCCTCATCATGCAAAAATCGTGAGGCATATCCTCTCAACCGGGGATAATAGCTTTTGAACAGGAACTCGAAAGCTTGATTGTCCCCGTTCTTAATAGCCTGCAACAATAATTTTTCGTCTGTAAATATCCCCATTATACCAAACTCTCCTCGCAACAAAGAAAAGTAAATTTAAATGACTTTACAAATAAATCCCGTTTTTTGTGATAGTATTCCCTGTCTGGAAATGGTAGCTGATGGAATAACCCCCATGGGGCTATCTTAAATATTTGCAGAAATACATAAAGAATCATGGACAAGTTACAAACAAGTTTCGATGCAATGTTACGTTCCATACCTACTACATTCCATCGATATCTCTAATAAATTTCGTCCTTATGCCTATTTCCAATCCTATCTGAAAGAGGGATATTATCCATTTTCCCAGGAAGACCAGTTTTATATACGTTTGCAACAGGTAATAAATAAAACGTTGGAAGTTGATATTCCACAATATTCCGAAATGAGTGTGTCGACAGCACGAAAATTAAAGCAATTGCTCACCATCATAGCCCGTAGTGTGCCGTTCAAGCCTAATATGAGCAGCATTGCAACTATGCTGGGAGTGAGTCGAAACAGTCTGTCCGATTACTTTCTTTATTTAGAAGAGGCCGGATTAATCGCACAATTACGTGATGACACCGGTGGCATCAGGGGACTTGGAAAAGTCGACAAAGTCTATTTGGACAATTCTACTCTCATGTACTGCCTGGGGCAGGAAACAGCAGACATCGGAAACATCCGGGAAACATTTTTCCTCAATCAAATGCGTGTGGAACAAGATGTTATTACCTCCACTATTTCCGACTTTCAAATAGCGGACTACACCTTCGAAGTAGGTGGAAAAAACAAAAAGCAAAAACAGCTGCAAGGTATAAAAAATGGTTTTGTCGTAAAAGATGATATAGAACAAGGCTATATGAATATAATCCCCTTATGGCAATTCGGACTTAATTATTAATAGAACAAAGACTCTAAAGTGTTTGAGACACCCTGGACTAATAATCTCTATACGATCATCAAAAATAAGTAGCCGCACCGGAGCATTTTTACTTTCACCTTTGCGTTTGACAAATATCAAACGAATAAAACACATATATGCTTTATTCTTTTGATATATGTGTTCTTTTCGTTCGATGGCGTCAAATGAAAGACTCTACGTATTAAAAGTTATACAATTCCCTATTCTTCTTGAGAAGTATATGAGTCAGAAATAATCATTTGATACCCTACACCTCTGATTGTTTCTATTTGGATAACAGGTATTGGCTCCAAATGTGTCCGTAAGTGTCGAATCACATTTGCCACAACATCACGATCCGATTTAGAGACACCATTCTTTATCAATCGAGCCAAGACATCCACACATATCTTTTCCCAGGTTAATTTCCGTTGTTCTACTGTTATGAAAAGGCAAAACAGCCTTAATAAATTCTCTGTCAAACGGATATTCACTTCATCTCTATAGCATAAATCACCATGTTCTTCATCAAAGAACAAATCTTTCGACAATTCTATCCATTTAATTGTCTTATTCTGAATCAATAGACTGGGTAACTGTTTTTCCTTTTCCTGCAATTCTTGTTGCTGTTGTTGTAACTTTTCTTGTAATTGCAACAATTCCTGACGCTGCTGCTCTTGTTGCCGCTTTAACTCCTGCTGTTGCTGTGATTCAAGCCTTTGTAACTCCTGTTGTTGCCTCAACTCTAGCCGTTCTTGTTCCTGTTGTTGCTCCTGCAGTTTCATCTTTTTATACCAGAAACGGTATCCACCAACAACGACACCTAATAACAAAAGTCCTAAGCTCGAAATTCCCCACATTAAAGAACTGTGCCTCCAAACCGTCCCAAAAGGGAACTTGACATAAGCTTGTAACATGATATTTCTATTAGGATTCTCATCTATCCGATAGACAACTTGTTTCAAGGGATGTGCTTCTTTATAAAAAGTACTATCTGAACAACTATCGATAACACGACCTTCCCGTATAGAACGAATAGCCGTTTTGGTCTCAATCCCATATTCTAAAAGCGTAGTTCGAAAAAGGCCATCCAACAATGTTCGGGCGGAATCACAATAAAAAAGAAAGTCCTGATCACACCATTCGTTTTTTTCCACACCCGGTATTTCATCGGGAGAACTCTCCAAATTATACTCCCCAATTACCCGTCCTATTCTCAATGCTTTTTCTTCCTGCAGTACATCGGTGAAAATAAAAGATAACTCAGAACACAACTTATTTTGTTGTATCCGGAAAGCACCCCAAAGCCACCAACCGAATAAAAAAGCTAGTCCCATACAAGATAATATCGCCCAAATCTTTTGTTTCATACCTAAATCGTCTCATTTTGTTCTCAACTACAGACTAAGTTTTCTGACAATTCGCTGACACCCATACTGTAATTCAAACAGTTACCTTCTATTTAACATCAGCCCCTCCAAAGACTCTTGTCTAAGTCAATTTTATATCTACTTTTGTGTCACACATCTTGCTGCTATTAAAGTAGTTTCAGAAGACAAATATATAAATAACTAATTTAACAAAATAGAATAACATGAAAAGAAAGACTATTAAATCAGGTATCGCTCTCCTATGTTTGCTGGGAGGTATGTATTTTTACTCTAACCAGTCGGACAAAAATGTATTGAATGATCTGGCATTTGAAAATATCGAAGCTTTAGCTCTATCAGAAGAAGATCCTAATGAAAACTACAGATGTTACGGTTGGGGCGACGTAGAATGCCATGGGAGGAAAGTTGAAGTAAAATACAGTGGTTTCAGATAAAAATCAACTATGAAGAATCTCCTATACATATTACTTATAGGAATAACATTAATCTCCTGCAGTGGCTCACCCGATCCCCTTTACCCTCGGTATACAGCTTTTCCCGATGAGAAAATAGTAGCCACGCAGGAGATTTCTATTGATTCTGTCTTTTTCCGTTATCCCTACCGGATAGCGGTAAAAGATAGCATTGCTGTTATTATGGATTTACATAATGATAGTCATTTCTTTTACTCTTTCACCTATCCCGACTGGGAGCCTATAACACCTTTCGGTAAACGGGGAGAAGGCCCGGAAGAAATGCTTTCCGCCGAAATGTTCCAATTTTGTTCACCCGATTCCATTTGGACACTCGATGCGAACAGAATGCAAATCACACGCTGGTCAATCTCTCCCCAAGCAAAAACAGTATCCCGTGTGGAAGAAATAAAATTAGACAAAAGCCTGGTCCGTTCTTTAGACTTCTATCGGACAGATTCAGCTTTTTTAATCACAGACTATCTGGGTGATTTCCGTTATCACAAAGTCAGCCATAGCGGCAAACCCATTAAAAACATTGGAAAAATACCCACCGAAACCGATTACAAGCAAGATATACATCCGGCATTGGCACAGGCATGGCGTAGTTTTACAGACTACAATCCGCAAAACGGGATATACGCAATAGCCACTCAACTGGGTGAAACCCTTGAAATATACAATCTAAAAAAACAAACTCATAACGTTATATACGGTCCTGCCGGAGAACCGCAATTCAAAGAGAAAGGCGGAGAAGGTATTCCGACCGGAATAAAAGGCTTTATGGATATCCAAGTTACCGACCAGTATATTTATGCAGTCTTCGATGGTATGTCATGGAAAGAACGGGATGAATTTTACCAACGTGGCGAATCGCCTCCCAAAGGGGGACACTACTTATATGTATTCGACACAAACGGTAACCCTGTTAGAAAATACACACTAGACAATAATATTTTTGGCATTTATATAAACGAAACAACAAATACCTGTATCGCAACATGTGTAGAAAGCGATAATCCGATACTAACATTCCAATTATAATGAGACAGATTCTATTTATACTAATTCTATTACCTATCTTCTTTTCGTGCAAAAACGAGCAGAAAGAAAAAGAAATGCAGATTGCGCAACTAGTAAACGAATGGCAGGGGAAACAAATAATATTTCCTGAAAACCCGATCTTCACGCGCTATCTAACCGACACCACAGAATTCCAAATTCCGAAATCTGATTATAAAGTATTGATCTATGTGGACTCTACTGGTTGTACAAGTTGTAAACTGCAACTACCGAAGTGGAAAGAACTTATTGAATACACCGACTCCGTTACACAAGGAAAAATACCTTTCCTTTTCTTTCTCCATCCGAAAGATGCCAAGGAAATACGTTACCTGTTGAAACGTGATGGATTCGACAGTCCGGTATGTATTGATATGGATGACAAACTGAACAAACTGAATAAATTTCCGACGAATATCACATTCCAAACATTTCTATTGGATAAAGACAATAATGTTGTTGTCCTGGGAAATCCTGTACATAACATTGCCGTGAAAGACCTCTATTTGAAACAGATTACCGGTAAAGATAGCCCAAACAAAAATATACCCAAAACAACCGCCGAAGCCACGAAGACGGATATCGACTTCGGAACTTTTGATAAGTCAGAAACAAAAGAAACAAGCATTGAAATTAAAAACAGTGGAGATAACCCTCTCGTGATAGTAGACGTAAGCACAACCTGTGGATGTACAGCAGCAGCGTATGATAAACGCCCTGCGAAACCTGGAGAAAGCCTCCGAGTAGGGATTAAGATGACACCGAAAGATACAGGTTTCTTCGATGAAGTCATAACGATCAAGTATAATAGTATGAACAATCAACCTGTCAAAGTAAAGATAAAGGGGAATGTTCGGTGATCGGACGAAAGGGAGTTTGCTGCATCCCGACAAGAATGTACAAGCAAACTCCCGGAGACCCCGAAAAGGAGGTGTATGATGGTAATATAACCGACAAACAGAATGAGTAACTCCATTCGACTATCTAATCTGAATAGAGTAGGCAAAGATAGAAAATAAATAGAATTTAAACTTAATAAGATACTAAGATCATGAAGAAAAAGATCTTTGGGGCAGCTCTTATCGCTGCTATGGCTCTTGCAGCCGGCTGGAATTTCAACCAGAGTAAAAATGAAGTGGAACTATCTGACTTAGCACTGGCCAATGTGGAAGCATTAGCAAGAGACGAAGGTAGTAGTAGTAATGTTGAAGAACGTTGTGAAACATGTACAAATATATATGGTACATCGGGGGTCAGATTTTACTGTGTATCAGGTAGTGGCGGATGCTATGACAGTAATTGTATAGCTGGTAGTTGCGGATAAAAAACAATGTCCACTAATAAATAATTATATCTTGAAATATAATCTTATTAGTGGACATTATAAAAAATCAATAACATCACACCCATTATATATCATGAAAACAAAATATTTTTTCTTATATTCATTATTGCTTTTTATTTCATGCAGTCAAAAAAATGATATAAAAAATATATATACCAATGAAAATACATCTATTATTAATATACAAGAAGATTTAAAACAAATATCACATTTGGACTCTGTATTTAATGATATAAAATTTCTTCCTTTAGAGACTAAAGAAGAATGTTTAATTTCTCATATATCTACACTAAAAATAAATGACTCACTTATTTTTATCAATGATAACAGGCGAAGATTATTGATCTTTGGAAATGATGGAAAATTCAAAATTCAAATCGGGCAATGGGGAGAAGGTCCTGGAGAATTTTTAGACTTAAAAGATTTTATTATTAATAAAGATAATATAGAAATACTAGATTTCAAAAAAATAGAAACGTACAATTTTGAAGGAAAACATTTAAATACTAAACGTTTTGACCTTTCCGATCCTGAAAAATATTGTAATGCAGACCATTTCTACCATTCACCATCAGAAGGATACTATTTGTGGGGAGGAACTTTTGGAATAAAAAAGTTTGGTGCTAAATATGATCGATACATGATGTATCATGTCAACAATGATTTCAAAATTCAAAAGGGATATTTTCTTATTGAACATGGAGCAGGTTCATCACATAATCGTTTCACTAAATATAAAGATAAAATAATTATTGATCCTCATTTTGGTGACTACAACATATATCAAATAGATAATAAAGGGATTGTGTCTTCACGATATTTTCTCAATTTTGGAAAAAATGCATATACAAAAAAGATCCCTATACCTAAAATAAATCAAAGAGAAACATACGAAGACCTAAGTAGTTATGTAGTAAGCTTTAGTGATTTTTTTGAAACTGACAAATGGCTACATTTAACATTTAGATGTCAAAATACAGTCTTTAATGCTCTCTATAATAAAGAAAAAGAAAAATGTTTTCTTTTAAGTGCTGCAAATAAAAATCTAAAATCTGATGAGATACGTTATTGGGGGGCATACACAGAATTTCAGGATCAACTAGTTATGCCCATTGAGGCTAACTGGCTCAAAATTGAATGTGATCGTTTGTCTCCTGAATACATGAAAAAAATCAATCTCAATCAATATAATGATATTAAAGAGTCAGATAATCCAGTTCTTCTTTTTTATAAATTAAAATAGAACTAATCGACAAATTTTTAAGTTCTGATATCATGAAACACATATTTTTCTATTTTATCACATTCATGTTTATACTTTCTTCTTGTAATAAAAAGAAAATAATAGAAGAAGAAATCACCACTCCTATTTTATCTATCAATGTAAATGAGGCTAATTTACAGACAGATAAACCGGCATTGCCTAATCTTCGCTATATTAAACTTGAGACAAAGGATGAATGCCTTTTAGAAGATGCAAGCAAAGTTCTCTATTACAACAACAAGCTATATATTCTTTCAACCCCAGGTAAAGGAAATGTTTACATTTTTGACAAAGAAGGACATTTTCTATACAAAATGAATAAAGGAGAAGGTCCTGAAGATATTATGTATCCTACAGACATTGCCATAAACGAAGAGGAGCAAAAACTTCTTGTTTTAGACATGTATCGGAATATTAAAGAATATGATTTAGAAAAGGGAACTTTTTTATGCAAAAAAGTCATAAAAGAACCTTTCTTCTCAATAGAAACAATTGGTAGCGATATTTTACTATTTGATCCGAATAGTCGTTCTAAGGCTGATTTCTATATACGATATTTGTCAAAAACAAAAGAAACTGACCTTTTTCCTAAGAAAGTAAAAGGTGATTTTTTCTCTTTGCCCAACTTTTTTACAAAAATCAGTGCAAAAGAGACTCTTGTTTCTTGCATTTTCTCTGATACAATTTTTTATATCAATGATACGCATAAAAAATTATTGCCTTATCTCATTTTAGATTTTCAAAAGAAAAGTGCCAACTCACATAAAAATAGGGATGAGATACGGGGACTAGGTCAATATATTAACAATGCAAAAGAAAATAATCTTCTATCAGGTCCTTGTGATCTATGTTTTTTCAACAATAATTTATTTTTTACACTGAAAGGAAAAACAAACTATTTCACAACATATAATACTGATAAACAACAAATTTTATTACATAAAACCTTATTTGAAGGTTTACCCAATATTTATTCATCCGTAGGAAGAACAAATGAAGAAGTTATATTTTCAATAGATATGCCTTGGTTACTAGAACATTTTAAAGAAAATCCTATTAGTAATTCTCCAATAATAAAAAAACTAAATCAAGAGTGTACAAATGAAAATGAAAATCCTGTTATACTTTTTGGCTCATTCTAAAACTATATAAACGCAGTTGTTTATGAGATATCCTTTATTGACAAAAGCCATACTTTATAGCTTTGTCATCGGCATACTTTTCACTGCCTGTCAATCTAAAGCGGACAAACAATTGGAGCAAGCCCTTCAATTGGCAGGGGAGAATCGTAAAGAATTGGAAAAAGTACTGGACCACTATAATAATGATCCTCTGAAACTAAAGGCTGCCAAGTTTCTCATTGCCAATATGCCAGGTCATGCAGGATATGATTCCCTGTACATCAAGGATCTGCAACCAATTTATGATAAACATGAAGCGATCTCTCAAAAATATGAATGGGAACGTCCGACTCAATGGGTACAAGAGATAGACTCGCTATGGTATCAACAGAGACTCACGATAAATAGGGGCAAATACATTCAAAAACAAGATATAAATGTAATAAAAGCAATCTGGTTAATTAATGAGATCGACCGGTCGTTTAAAGCCTGGCAAGAAAATGCATATACCCAAAATGCTTCTTTTGAGGATTTTTGTCAATATATTTTACCGTACCGTTTCAATAATGAACTATGTCTGGACAATTGCCGAGATACATTCTACCAACGACATTCAAAATACTTCTCTGATAAAAGTAAAGACTTCAGGGATATCACAGATTCTTTACATTATAAATACAGTCACATTTCTCACAGTGCTTTTGCAGCTGCTTCCCTCCCGATTTTAAACGTCAAAACATATGAACAAATAAAAAGAGGTTCTTGTGCCACCCAAACATGGTTCAATGCACTTCTAATGTCTTCACTCGGAATGGCAGTCGCTATAGACTATGTCCCGGCATGGGGCAATCGCAGTGGTGGCCACACATGGAATGCATTGATAGTCGATGGAAAAACGTATGCATTCGAACCCTTCTGGGATAAAGAACGATGGAAATATAACAGAATATATAATAATGAGACTTTCGATATTCTTGCCGGAAAGTTCAGATTAGCCAAAGTTTTCAGACAAACCTATGAATATCACTTTGAAGGTCCGATGATCGACAAACGTGTCAGAAAAGAAAACATTCCACCTCTTTTTCTTAATCCCATGCAGAAAGACGTGTCTTCACAATATTTCAAGCCTAAAGACATTACAGTAGAAATAACGGAAAAATTTCCACCTGAAACATATTACTGTTACCTGTGTATTTTCAGTTCAAAAGGATGGACACCTATACAATGGGGAGAAATAGACAAAAACGGGCAAGTAACATTCGAACAAATGGGACGGGATATCGTCTATTTACCTGCATTTTATATAAACGGACGCATTATCCCGGCATCGCATGCTTTTTTACTGGAACAAGACGGTACGTTCAAAAAAATAGAATGCAGCAATAAAAGATGCGACATTACGGTGAGGACCACCTCCTCCTTTCCAAAGGTTCATTTTGAGCAATCATTGTTCAATTCTTATTTTACCGGATCAAACGAAATTGACACACCGGTTGACAAGCAAGATTTACTATATAGTTTAAACGACACAGTCGATTTATGGTATAATAAAGTTGGATTATCGACCAAAAACAAATATCGATATATCCATTTTTACCATCCTGAAGATACAGTTTCGCTTTGTGAGATTCAATTTTTCGAGAAGAAAGGACAACAAGCTATTCCCATAAAAGATATAAATATAATAGTAGACTATTCTTCCGTAAATCAGGAAGAAAAAATAGAACAGATCGCAGACAATCTTTCAGCTACCGGATTTACAGGTTTTTCAAATAACGGACAAAAGTGTATCACGTTCGATTTGGGAAAGGCACGAACCATCAGTTCTCTGTGCTATATACCCTATGCACAAAGTCGTGTTAATAAAGATACAGACTTTGAGCTGTTTTATTGGGATAATGCCTGGAAATCCGGAGGAATTGTAAAAGGTGGTAATTCTTTCATCACATTCAAAAATGTACCTGAGGGAAGCATTTACTGGATAAAGCCTCCTCAAAAAAGTAATGATTTTTATTTGAGTGAAAGAATTTTCGGTTACAAGGATGGAATTATTTATTGGTACTGACCATATATATATCCCTAAAACAGTTACTGTCACAATAAAGTGTACTAATAAAGAATTCAGTCACTACTCATTATCACTTAATTACAGAGTCATTTTTCTGACAATTTATTGACACCCATACTATAAATCAAGCTGTTAACACATATTCTTTGTTGGTATACTATAGGACTCTTGCCTAAGTTGATTTTATCCATACATTTGCGCTATAGTATGAACAATATAAAGGGGAATGTTTGGTGATCGAACGAAAGGGAGTTTGCTGCACGACGGCAAAATTGTACAAGCAAACTCCCGGAGACCCCGAAAAGGAGGTGTATGATGGTAATGTAACCAACAAACAGAATGGGTAACTCCATTCGACTATCTAATCCGAATAGAGTAGGCAAAGATAGAAAAATAACAGATTTATAACTTAATAAGATACTAAGATCATGAATAAAAAGATCTTTGGGGCAGCGCTTATCGCTGCTATGGCAGTTACAGCCGGCTGGAATTTCAACCAGAGCAAAAATGAAGTGGGATTGTCAGATTTGGCAATGGCAAATGTTGAAGCTTTGGCACGCGACGAATCATGGACTCCAGATGGATGGATCTGCTATAGGTATAGCTATGATGATGGTTCCTCATTCTTTTTCACCTATACACGTTGTATGGATTGTAATATTAGTTCAGCGGTAAGTGTATCACAACAAGAACACTGTTGGCACTAATTCATGAGTATTAATAAAAAAAATGTTGCTATGAAGTATCTATTATTGTTACTTATTTTTGTTCTTAGTGCATGTAGTGAGCGCAAAAATAATGCTACAATTGTAACTTCATTTCCACAAACAGGTAAATTACAGGCACAGGTAATACAACTGCCAGTGCCTGTATTGTTACCACGTTTCATGGGGGTTACAGATGAACAGCTAGTTGTTTATAAAGAAAAAGAATCAAAACTTTTTGCTCTTTTTAATCTTCAAGACTGTTCTTATATAGGAGACATGGGGAATAGAGGCCAAGGTCCTGACGATTTTAATTTATTGGATACACGCAGTTTTTGTTTGCACAAAAATGGATTTAATGTATTAGAAGCAGGAAGTAATCTTCTAAAGACCGTAGTGATTCAAGATAACGAACTCAAAGTGAATCAGATTCAATCCATATTTGAACAAGGAACATCGAATAATGGTTTTTACCCGCTGGAAGACAATATCTATATGACTTTAGGAAGATTGGATGAAGAAAATGAATATTGCCTATTAGATAGAAAAACAGGAAAAATCACCAAAACGGATAATTATCCACTTTGGAATGAAATTAAAAAGAAAACAAATGCCCCACCGTCATTTGTAACTTATTTAAAAACAAGTGTTGTCCATCCTAGCGGTAAAAAATTCGCAAGTTTCTATTGTCGTTTCAAACATCTAAGGATATATGACAAAAATGTTCATTTATTACATGATATAGATATCCACATAGAGCCTTTCTCTACAAACTTTGAAGAAGATGTACAATATCAACCGGGGTATTATATGGGACAGCCTTATGCTACCGAAGAGTATATTTATACACTCTGTGAAAATTCCAATCCTCGCAAAATGAAGGATAATTATCGTTGTGAACTACAAGTTTGGACTTGGGAAGGTATACCAGTCGCCTGTTATGAATTTGACAGAAAGATATCTTTAATGGCTATAAGTAGAAAATATAATAAATTATATGCTCTTGATAACAGTACTGAAGATGAAATATATGTATATGATTTACCTCTAATAAAAGAAATAAAATGAAGAAGTATATATTTTTTATTGTACTATTTTTCTGTTCTTTTATCAACGATAATGGATGGAAAACAATAGATAATAAATTGTATTCAATAAAAATTCCTTCCAATTGGGAACCTATGGCAGGAATGCCTGAAAAAGGGATAAATCCTGGGGAAAGAAAGATGAAAGACTTTCATCTTTTTTATTGGGCATGGAGTACTCCCATTAAAAGTAAAGATGATTTTCTGAAAACAGTAAGCGTAGATATACAAAGTTATCAAAAGGAAGATCTCAGTTCCTTATCAGTAGAAAGTATCGAAGATTTAGAAATGTCTTTGGTACAATCTCTTACTCCCATAAAAAAAACAAATATCTGGCCTATAAAAGATCAGAAAAGATTCTTCATAATTAAAGACGGTAAAGAAATGGATGGAGAAGTTATTAAATATCGTATTTATTACTTATTTCAACAAAGCGATAATATTGTACATTGTATAAAAATATCATTAAGAAATGTATTAATAGAACAATCTGATAGAGAATATGAAATAAAAAAAATATTAGACTCATTCAGTGTGAAAAAAAATATTTTTTAATCAATTTATGGACGATGATCCAATATGTACCAATGGAGCAAAACTCACTGAGTATTTATCCTTCAAAATAGATAATGATAAACATAAAGAATATGCAGGTAAGACATACACCGAGAAAAAAGATTACAATATATGCATTAATTTTCAAGAAAAAGGGAATCGTATTTTTACCGGATGGAAAAGGTAAGATTCCTTTTGACCGAAAATTGTTTATTGATAATAATTCCTCAGAGATATTACTTACATCCTTTTCAGGGACTGATATTTTGGAGATTCTTGAAAAAGGAAACTTGCAGCAACAATATAGGAAGCAAATAGAAAAATAATTGCAGGAAACAGTCTTATTGTTGCTATACATAAAATAAGTAAAAAGGAGAAACAAACAGGAAGGACACGTTCAAAGCACAAAAGAAGCCTGCCTATTCTCTTAAAGTCAAAGATATTATTAATCATGCGAAAAATATTCATATCAAGAATCACCCTGCTATTAGCCACTTTCCTAATAGCCTGCGCCTCTCCGGACAAACAATGTCTGGAGCAAGCCTTGACATTTGCAGGAGAAAACCGAGAGGAGCTAGAAAAAGTACTCTCACATTATACCGATGATTCATTAAAACTAGCAGCCGCCCGATTCCTGATTATGAATATGCCGGGACATGCAGGATACAGCCCTGCCATTATCCCAATCCTACAGCCGGTATACGACAAACATATAGCCATATCCGAGAAATATGACTGGAAGCGGCCGGATGGATGGAGAAGTGAGATCAAAAATTTATGGAATGAAGAAAGTGTGAAAATCAACCTAAATAAATATCCAGACAAGCCAGATATACAAACTATCAAGGCCGACTGGCTGATCAAAGAAATTGATTTGGCTTTCAAGGCATGGAAAGAGAATGCTTATTCTAAAGATGCTCCGTTTGAGGTGTTCTGCAAGCATATATTGCCCTATCGCTTCAGCGACAAGTTTTGTCCGGACAATAACCGCGAAATTTTTTACAATCGCCATCATGGGATATTCAGTCATGCAGGAAAAGATTTCAGGGTGATTACGGATTCCCTGCATTTTACATATGATTCAATCATGAACAGCGTAGGTTATGCCGCCTCCATGCCTATATGCAACATAGCCAGCTATGAACGGATCAAAAGGGCAACTTGCGACATACAGACACAATTCAACGCACACATGATGTCCGCACTCGGAATGCCCGTCACGATTGATTTTGTTCCCATGTGGGGAAACCGGACCGAAGGACACAGCTGGAACACCTTGATTGTCGACGGGAAGACATATCCTTTCGAACCGTTTTGCGACAAGGATAGATGGAAATATGATATATTGTACAACAATCATTCGTTCGACCTGAATGCAGGAAAATTCAGACTGCCGAAAGTATTTCGGAAATCATTCGAATACCATTTGAACGGACCAATAGCTGACAAAAATGAAAGGAGGAACAATATTCCGAATTTGTTTAAAAATCTTTGGATGAAGGATGTCTCTTCCCAATATTTCCAAACGACAGATGTCACGATTGATATTACGGAAAAGATTCCCGAAAATACTGGTTATTGCTATTTATGCGTCTATAACGCACAGAATATGACATGGAACCCTGTACAGTGGGGAAAAATAAACAGGAAAAAGGTTACATTCAAAGGAATGGGACGCGACATTGCCTACTTACCGGCTTTCTTTCAGGACGGAACCGTCATGCCCGCTGCGCCGGTATTTATTCTTGACGAGGAAGGTAATTGCAAACAATTGAAGCACAATCCGCACGAAAAAGAAACAATCATAGTCAACACGACAACTCCTATAAGCACGCATTTTATCCCGATGCTCGCCGGAGCTCATTGGACAGGATGCAACAATGGCGGCAGTGAAGAGCGGAGGGATACTTTATATACTCTGACCGATTCAATAGATACCAGCTATAACTATATAGAGCTTCAAACATCTAAAAAATATCGACAGATCCATTTGACTTTGCCACAAAAATATATCGCATTAAACGAAATTACCTTTTATAAAAAACAAGACGGCAAGTTAAAACCGGTTACTGATGTCAAAGTTACTGCAAACATAAGCAATGATTCAATCAAAGAGCTTTATAGGATTACAGACGGATTATCAGGAACAGGCTTCCTGGGATCTTTTAACAGTAAAAATTCAAAAGATTGGGATATATTGTTCGATTTAGGAAAAGAAACGGATATTCATTCCATATCAATCGTTCCAAAGTCCGGAATACAAGTAAATAATAATCAAGATTTCACTTTATATTACTGGGACAATGACTGGATTCAGGATAAAACCGTGAAAGGCAATCAGGAAAGTCTTATTTTTGAAAACATTCCCTCTGATGCTTTATATTTGATAAAGTCGTCTAAAATGGAAAGTTCTTATTATGCAGAAAGAATATTCACTTATAAAAACGGGAGGGTATATTGGTGGTAATTAAAAAATTACATAAGAAAGAGGTCAAACAGGCTTTACAAAACGGGATGAACAGAACGGTCAACATAGTCTTCTGGCTATGTATGGCAGCCGCTTTGTGGTTCGTCATGCAGGTATTCCTTTGGGCTTCTTTCAAAATTCCTACCGACTCGATGGAACCGGAGTTAACCACCGGCGACAATCTACTGGTATGGAAGCCGACCATCGGACCACGCCTGTTCGACCTGTCTGCCACCATGCAGTTGGAGCAAACGGAAATTTATCGGCTGCCCGGCTTCAAAAAGATCCAGCGGAACGATATCCTGGTATTCAACTTCCCGCATCCAAACACGTGGGACAAGATTGAAATGCACATCCTAAAATATTACATCAAACGATGCGTCGGGCTACCGGGCGATACGCTTTCCATACGGAACGGTTTTTTCCATGTAAACGGGGTCAGCACGCCGTTAGGGAACAGGGAGGCGCAAGAACGGATTACTGAAACGGAGAAGTTTCAAGACGGCATATTCCATAGTTTCCCCTACGATAGCATTATCGGATGGAACATAAAAGAGTTCGGACCGCTACATATTCCAGCCAAAGGGGATTCGATCCGGATGAACCGGACAAACTTTGTTTTGTATAAAAAGTTGATTGAATGGGAACAACAGGGGACTCTTGAATACAAGGATTCTACATCTTTTCTCAATGAAAAGCCTATCGATGGCTATCGTTTCCTGAAAAACTACTATTTCATGGCAGGCGACAACGGCATGAACTCGCAGGATTCGCGTTATTGGGGAATGCTGCCGGAAGAATATATTGTAGGGAAACCCTGGTTTATCTGGAAATCGGTCGATCCGTATACCGGTAAATTCCGGTGGGAACGGTTTTTGAAAGTGATACATTGATAATAAATAAAATAATGTACAAAAAGTATATAAGTTACTCATTGCTAGTCACCAGCGGCATTTTTCTGCTGTGCACCGTGTTTGCCACAGACAACAGCCTGGCAAACGGATTGGTCACAGGGAAAGTCCATTGGTTCCATCTTGCCATGTTGTTCCTGGCGGTATGCAGCCTGGTGGCAGCCGTGCTGACAAGACCGGCAAAGCGGTTCGCTTTTTCAGTGGCAGACGGAATGGTTTTGGCTTTGGCTGCTATCGTTGCACTTACTTATAACCGGGGGCTCGATCCGGAACCGGAGAAAATGCTGTTCGGCGGACAACTGGTCCTATTGTGGTTCCTGCTGCGGTTCCTGTTTTCCGGATGGCCGCAACTACGATTGGTTTTCCTGACAGGGATCGTTGTTACCGGATTGGTAGAAGCGGTTTCGGGCATGCGACAGTTACACGGTTTGGAAGGATCTAACCATTCCCTGTTCAGGCTGACCGGCGATTTCTATAATCCGGGACCCTATTCGGGGTATCTGGCTATGGTCTTACCTGTATGCCTGTGGATGATCCTACAGTTTGCCGACTGTAAAAAAGAGGGAGGACGGCAAATAAAGAGTTGCCTGTACTATCTGGCATGGATCACTTTATTGGCAATCGTCGTTGTGCTGCCCGCCGGGATGAGCCGGGCTGCGTGGATAGCGGCTGTCGTTTCGTGTGTCTGGGTATACTGGCAGCAACGGATCGGATGGGAAAAGGCCAAACAATATATAAACAAACACCGTACCTTATCTATATTATCTTCCGTTTTGATACTGATTTCCATAGCCGGTGCATTGGCGGGCGTTTACCTGCTGAAAAAGGATTCCGCCAATGGCCGGCTACTTTTATGGAAAGTGACGGGACAGGCTATCATGGAACAGCCCTGGACAGGAACCGGACTGGGTGGATTTCCAGCGGCTTATGCAGAAGCACAGGCTGCGTATTTTAGCTCGGGGAACGCTTCGGAAACAGAGAGGATGGTGGCGGGATGCCCGGAATATGGGTTTAATGAATTCTTACAAATTGGTTTGGAACAAGGGTTCGTGGGTTTAATGGTTTTTGTATTGTTGTTAGGTTATTCCTTGTTCCGGGGGGTGAAAAACAAGCAGGCCGGGGCGGCAGGAGGGATATTGGCGCTGATGGTGTTCAGCCTGGCGTCTTATCCGTTGCAGTTGCCGGAGTTTTGGGTGGTGTTGGTGGTCTTGATAGGGGTTATCGAGAGTTCCTCTGTTGCCATTGACACACCCCCTACCCTCTCTCCGGCGGGGAGGAAGATACTTTCAGTCACCGTAATCGGGGGGATGGCGATATGTTGCGGATGGCTTTTCAGGCAGCAGAAAAGCTATTACCAGGGGTATAAGAAATGGAATACATTGAAGATGTTATATAATAGCAAAGCTTATGAAGCGGCGGCGGACGGGTATGAAGAATTGGTACCGCTGATGGGACATAAGCCGGAATTATTGTTCGAGGCGGCACAATGTCTGAGTAAGACGGGACAGTTTGCTGATGCGAACCGGTTGCTGGAACGGGCGATGCTATCGAGCGGTGACCCGATGATACATTATATGGCTGCGAAAAATGAGCAATCGCAGGGAAATTATCAAAAAGCGGAGAATTTATTGCTGCATGCGATAGAAATTCTGCCGGAACGGATCTATCCGTATTATTTGTTGACAAAGCTTTATGCGGAAGAAGCTTTCTTTCAGGAAGATAAGTTTATCAAAGCGGCTGATGCCGTACTGAAAAAAGAGCCGAAAGTGGAAAGCACTGCCATCCGCGAAATGAGAACGGAAGTTAAAAACATGCTCAAAAACATACGTAACAATCGTAATTAATTTATTTATATACCAATTACGAGACAATCGTAATAATTAATTTGTATATTTGGAAATTGAAAATCGAATCATAGCTTATATGAATATGAAATACTACAATATGTTGGCAATACTTTTCCTTTTCGGAATGATTGCCTGTTCCGGTGAAAAAAAAGACGAAAGCGCAGGAGAAGAATCCGTCGAAACGGTTTTACCGGACGAAACCAACGAGGTTACGGTAATGACACTGAAGGCTAGTGACTTCAACCACGAGCTGATCAGCAACGGCAAATTGTCGGCACGCCGTCATGTAGACCTGCGATTCGAATCGGCTGAACCGATCGCTGCGATCCATGTAAAGAACGGCGACCGGGTCACCAAAGGGCAGAAGCTTGCGGAATTATCTACTTTCCGACTGAAGAACAAAACAGCTACGGCTAAAGATGCTTTGGAACGTGCCAAACTGGAACTGCAGGATGTGTTAATCGGACAGGGATATGCACTGGCTGATTCAGCCAAGGTTCCCCCTGCAACCATGCAGCTCGTCCGGGTAAAGAGCGGTTACGATCAGGCACTGATCCAATACCGGCTAGCCGAATATGAAGAGCGGAACGCTGTGCTGACGGCTCCTTTCGACGGTATCGTAGCCAACCTGTTTGCCAAACAATATAATACGGCTTCTACTTCCGATATTTTCTGTACGATAATCGATCCGGGCAGTCTGGAAGCGGCATTCACCGTTCTGGAAAATGAACTGCCTCTGATAAAGAACGGCGACCGGGTGGAGGTAACTCCTTTTGCCCTGAACGATACCAAAGCGGAAGGACGTATCACCGAAATTAATCCGCTGGTGGATGAAAACGGCATGGTGCAGGTGAAAGCAGCCGTGACAGACAGAGGCAAGCTGTTTGAAGGCATGAACGTACGTGTCAGCATTCACCGTTCACTGGGTAAACAGCTGGTCGTTCCGAAAGAAGCAGTGGTATTGCGTTCAGGAAAGCAGGTTTTATTCAAACTCGACAGCACACGGACCAAAGCCAGTTGGGTATATGTGCACACCGGTCTGGAAAATGCAGACAGTTATACCATTGCCGGTTCGGAAGGAGACGGCTTGAAAGAGGGTGACATCGTAATCACCAGTAATAATATCAATCTGGCACATGAGGCACCGGTAACGATTATCGAGAATTGAAAATTGAAAAGTTATGGTTAAATTCTTATTACAACGTCCTATCGCGGTATTGATGGCTTTCACGGCCTGTTTTATCGTGGGGTTGGTGACTTACTTTACCATCCCGGTATCGTTGTTGCCGGATATTGCGATACCGGAAATCACCATACAGGTATCGGGACAAAATACATCGGCCCGCGAACTGGAGAACACGGTTGTCAAACCGATCCGGCAGCAACTGATGCAGGTAGCTGCCTTGCGCGATATACACAGCGAAACACGCGACGGAACGGGTATCATCCGCCTGAGCTTCGACTTCGGGACGAATACAGACCTGGCATTTATTGAAGTGAACGAGAAGATCGACGCTGCTATGAACTATCTGCCACGCGAAATAGAGCGCCCGCGGGTGATCAAGGCAAGTGCCACCGATATTCCTGTCTTCTGCCTGAACCTGACACTGAAAACGGACGACAGCGAAGCTGCTTTCCTCGATCTTTGCCAGTTTGCCGAAACGGTGATTAAACGGCGTATCGAACAGCTGCCGGAAGTGGCGATGGTGGATATTACGGGTATGCTGAAACGACAGTTACAGATCGTACCGGATATCAAGATGCTCGAAATGGCGGGAATCACGCTGAACGACCTGGAGACGGCACTCAACTCGAACAATATCGAACCCGGAAGCATGACCGTGCGGGACGGGTATTATGAATACAACATCAAATTCTCGACTTTGCTGCGTACCCCCGAAGATGTAGAGAACATCTATATCCGCAAAAACGACCGTATCTTCCAGTTGAAGGAACTGGCTAAAGTGGCGGTAGTGCCGGAAAAGGAAACGGGTGCCTCCCTCTCAAACGGGAAACGGGCGGTTACACTGGCCGTTATCAAGCAGGCGGACGAGAATATGGATAATATGAAAGAAGCGTTGCAGGAAGTAACGGAATATTTCGCAACGGTTTATCCGGATATCGATTTCAGTATCAGCCGCAACCAGACAGAATTGCTGGATTATACCATTTCCAACCTGAAACAGAACCTGTCGCTCGGCTTCCTTTTTATCTGTATCGTGGCGATCCTCTTCCTGGGAGATATCAAAAGCCCGGCAGTGATCGGCCTGAGTATGGTAGTCAGCCTGATCATCAGTTTCCTGTTCTTCTATATGTTCAAGATGTCGCTGAATATCATTTCCCTTTCCGGATTGATCCTGGCACTGGGTATGATGATCGACAGTTCGATCATTGTGACGGAGAATATCACCCAATACCGGGCCAAAGGTTGCACATTGGAAGAGGCTTGCTCCAAAGGAACCACCGAGGTTATCACGCCGATGCTGAGTTCGACCTTCACCACCATCGCCGTATTTGTGCCGCTGGTATTTATGAGCGGTATCGCCGGGGCAATCTTCTACGACCAGGCATTTGCCGTGACGGTGGGACTGATGGTTTCTTATTTTACGGGTATCATGCTGCTGCCGGTACTTTACAAGTTGGTATATAGTATCCCCGACATTAAACACACAGGATTCAACCTCCGGATCAATAACCTGATCAAGGAACATACGCTGGATCGATTTTATGATGCGGGAGTGGATTGGGTATTCCGCCATAAGAAAATCAATCTGTTATTCATCGCCGTTACTCTCCCGCTATGCGTACTGCTATTTTACGAAGTACCCAAAAGCAGGATGCCGGAGATCGACCAGAATGAGTTGATCGCTCATATCGAATGGAACGAAAATATACATATCGACGAGAACCGGGCACGAGTGGACAAACTGTTCGGACAGGTCACCGATGATGTGCAGGAATATACTTCATACGTCGGACAGCAACAGTTCCTGCTGAACCGTGACAGGGAACTGTCGGCATCGGAAGCCGAATTGTATTTCAAGACGGAAAATACGTCCGCCATAGCTCCTTTGCAGGAAAAGATCACTCAATGGCTGGATAAGAACTATCCGGAAGCGGTATTTTCTTTTTCACCGCCGATAACGGTGTTCGAGAAGCTGTTTGTGACAGGCGAAGCCGATATCGTTGCCGAATTTTATGCGCGCAACAAGGCGGAGGCTCCGGAAGCACAGTCCTTGCACAAACTGGAGTCGCAGATGAAGGCTTCTACCGGTATTGCTCCGGTCGGGGTTGCTTTCGACAATCAGTTGAACCTGTCCATCGACAGGCAAAAATTATTACTTTATAATGTGGACTACAACGAGGTCTACCGTTTACTGAAAACGGCTTTCAAAGAAAACGAGGTAGCAACTCTCCGCTCCTATCAGCAATACCTGCCGATCGCTCTTGCCGGTGACGGGAAGACGGTGAACGACGTTCTGCAACAGACACTGGTACGGACGCTGGAGGATAAAAACGGAAAGAGCCGGTATATCCCGCTGCAATCGCTGGTACGAGTAACACAGGGGGAAGACCTGAAGACAATCACTGCCGGAAAGAACGGTGAATATATCCCGTTCAGTTTCTATGAAGTGAAAAAAGCAAAGCCGTTGATGGAGGAAGTGAAAAAGATGGGCGGACAGAAATGGGAGATAGACTTCTCCGGCAGTTTCTTCTCCAACAAGCAGATGTTGAGCGAGTTGGTAGTGATCTTGCTGATCTCTATCCTGTTGATGTATTTTATCCTGGCTGCACAGTTCGAGAGTTTCCTGCAACCGTTGATCGTGCTGATCGAAATTCCGATCGACGTAGCGGCTTCTTTGCTGGTACTCTGGATTTGCGGACATACGATGAACCTGATGAGTGCCATCGGTATCGTTGTGACCTGCGGTATCATTATCAACGACTCCATCCTGAAGCTGGATGCGATCAATGAGTTACGCAAGGAGGGCGTACCGCTGATGGAAGCAATCCATGAAGCCGGCCGCCGCCGTCTGCGCCCCATCATCATGACCTCGCTGACGACCATATTCGGTATGGTGCCGTTGTTGTTCTCGTTCGACATGGGTAGCGAACTGCAAAAGCCTCTTTCCATCGCCATGATCTCCGCCATGCTGATCGGTACAGCCGTCAGCCTGTTCATCATCCCGTTGGTTTACTGGTTCATTTACCGCAAGCACGACCTGAACGCAGTGCTCCCCGAAAAACAAACAGAAGTTTAACGAATTATATATAATGCCGTTATGAAGATATATAAGTTATTATTGTTGTTTCTATTACTCACCTCCGGAAGCTTGTTCGCCCAGCCTCTCACGCTGTCGCTGGAACGGACGATTTCGCTGGCGGCGGACAGTTCGCTGGAGGCATTCAGGACAAAGAATATGTTCCTGGCAGGATATTGGCAATACAGGACATTCAAAGCCGGGAGATTGCCTAGCCTGACACTGAACCTGACACCGGCACAGTATTATCGGGATATTACACGACGATATGATTCCGAAAAGGATGTCGATGTTTACAGAAAACAACAGTCTTATTATGCGGAGGGCGGCCTCTCCATCAAACAAAATTTTGACTTGTTGGGAGGTACTTTCTATCTGGACTCGGATTTGGGATATATGCGTAATTTCGGAGATAATGCCTATAACCAATTCACGACTGTTCCGGTCCGGATTGGTTACAACCAAAGCCTGTTGGGATATAACCCTTTCCGATGGGAGCGAAAAATCGAGCCGCTAAAATATGAGAAGGCGAAAAAAGAATTACTGTACAATATTGAAAATATCAGCGAGCAAGCTACCAGCTACTTTTTTGCCCTGGCCATGGCACAGGCGGAATATGATCTGGCCAAAGAAAATGTAGCGTCAACCGATACCTTATACCGGACAGGACAGGAGCGTCATAAGATTGCGTCGATCAACAAAGCAGAACTGCTGACATTGAAACTGGATGCCGTCAACGCACGTAACACATTACAAAACGCGGAGATATCTCTGAAAAGAGCGATGTTCAGCCTCGCTTCTTTCCTCAACTTCGACAAAAACACGGAAATACGGCTGAATCTGCCGGGACGCCCGAAAGATATGCAGATTTCTGTTGACGAAGCTTTGACACTTGCCCGGGAAAACAACCCGAAATTTCTCGACACCAAACAGCAGGTGCTTGAAGCCGAACAACAAGTAGACAAGACAAAAAAAGAGGCCATGTTCAATGCCTCTATCAATGCCAGCATAGGATTCAACCAGGTTGCGACTAAACTGAGTAACGCATACCGCGACCCGCTGCAACAAGACATGGTCTCCGTCTCTGTATCTATCCCTCTCGTCGACTGGGGTGTACGAAAAGGGAAACATAATATCGCCAGGAACAACCTCAACGTAACACAGATATCCGCCCGCCAGGAAGAACTGACGGTAGAGGAAGATGTGATCATGACAGTCGGCGATTTCAATATCCAGCAAAACCTGATCACCAGTGCGGAAGAAGCGCTGGATCTGGCCCTCATGGCTTATGCCGAGACCAAGCAGCGGTTTATGATCGGAAAAGCGGATATCAGCAGCCTGACCTTATCGCTGAACCGCCAGCAGGAAGCGCAGCGCAACTATATCTCCGCCCTGCAGAATTACTGGCTGAGTTATTTCAAAATACGGAAACTGACGTTACATGATTTCGAAACAGGCATATCGCTTGCCCGGGAATTTGATTTCACACACGGACTATAAGCAACAAATTCAATGAGTGCATCTCCTAAGATATCATCCTTTACGATCATCGTCACCTTTCTTTGCGTGGCACTGACAGGGCTGGCTTTCATTCCCCTCCTGCCGATCAAGCTGTCTCCCTCACGCACATTGCCCCGGCTGACTATCAGCTACAGCATGCCCGGTAACTCGGCACGCGTGATCGAGATGGAAGTGACCTCGCGGCTGGAATCGATGCTGGCACGCATCAAAGGGATCAAGGAGATCAACTCCACCTCTGCCAACGGCTCGGGATATATAACACTGGAGCTGGACAAACATACGAATATCGATGCAGCCCGTTTCGAAGCATCCACGATCGTCCGCCAGACCTGGCCCAGCCTGCCCGACGGATTAAGCTATCCGATACTGGAGATGAGCCGTCCGGATGATAAAGAATCGGGGCCATTCATGACCTATACATTGAATGCGGCGGCAACTCCGATCTTTATCCAGCGGTTTGCCGAGGATCAGATCAAGCCGCGGCTTGCCGGTATCCCGGGTATCTACCGGATCGACGTACGTGGAGCGACACCTATGGAGTGGCGGCTGGAATACGATAGCCGGCAACTCGTCTCGCTCGGTATCACCACCAGGGACATTCAGACGGCCATCAACCAATACTATCAGAAGGAGTTCCTGGGGACGGGAAACATGAATACGAACGAGCAGGAAGAATGGATACGCCTTGCCCTGATACCGGAGGATGTACAGAATGGCTTCGACGCTTCCCGTATCACCGTGACCGGAAAAGAAGGAAAACTGATCCGCCTGGACCAGTTGCTGAAAGTGACCCGACAGGAAGAAGCTCCTCAAAGTTATTACCGCATCAACGGGCTGAACTCCATCTATCTGTCTATCCGGGCGGAAGAGACCGCGAACCAGCTGGAACTTGCCAAGCAGGTGAAACAGGAGATGGAGCATATCCGCCAGTTATTACCGCAAGGATATGAGATACACACCAGTTATGATGCAACGGAGTTTATCCGGGAGGAACTGAACAAGATATATATACGTACCGGACTCACCATCCTGATCCTGTTGCTGTTTGTTTTACTGATCACCCGGAATGTACGTTATCTGTTTCTGATCGTTGTCAGCCTGAGTGTGAATCTGTGTATCGCCGTTATCTTCTTCTATCTCGCCGGACTGGAGATGCAGCTTTATTCGCTGGCGGGTGTCACGATCTCGCTGAGCCTGGTGATCGACAATACGATCGTGATGACCGACCATATACGTAACCGGCACAACCGGAAAGCATTCCTTTCCATCCTGACCGCCACATTAACGACTATCGGCGCACTGGTCATCATCTTTTTCCTCGATGAAAAGATACGTTTGAACCTGCAGGATTTCGCTGCCGTAGTGATCATCAATCTGGCGGTATCACTGGCCATCGCCTTGTTCTTTGTGCCGGCCCTGATCGAGAAACTAGGGTTGGGAAAGAAGAAAAGTGCAAAGCCAAAAGCCGCTTTGCCGGCTGAAGCCCGGACAATTCGCTTTGCCCGGTTCCGGAAATGGGGCAACAGAGCAATCAGACGGTTCCCGGTTTATTTCAACCGGTACTATAAGGCACAGATCAGTTTCCTCTGCCGATGGAAAAAGACGGCATGCGTCGTGTTGGTGCTGGCTTTCGGACTGCCGGTCTTCCTGTTGCCGGAAAAGATCGAGATGGATGATAAAGAGAAAGTATATACAGCCACAGACTCTTTACTTGTAGAAAAATATAACAAGTTCGTTTCCGGTGATACTTATAAAGAAAAAGTAAAACCGGTCATCGACAAGGCATTAGGAGGAACATTGCGCCTGTTTGTACAAAAAGTGTACAATGGCAGTTATTTTACCCGGAACGACGAGACGGTCCTTTCCGTCACCGCCTCCATGCCGAACGGGACAACATTGGAGCAGATGAATCAACTGATGGGACGCATGGAAGCTTACCTGAGTACTTTTAAGGATATCCGTCAGTTCCAGACAAGTATATACAGTGCGCGCCAGGCCGGTATACGCATCTATTTCACCAAAGCGGCGGAACGAAGCGGCTTCCCCTATACGCTAAAAAGCAAGATCATCAGTAAAGCGTTGGAACTGGGAGGCGGCAGCTGGGGAGTATACGGTCTTCAGGACCAGGGATTCAGTAATGACGTAAGGGAAGGTGCCGGTTCATTCCGTATTGAAATGTACGGATACAACTATGACGAATTGTACGAATGGGCGGAACGTCTGAAAGGACGGCTCCTCACCTACCGGCGTATCAAGGAAGTACTTATCAATTCCGAATTTTCGTGGTGGAAAGACGATTATCAGGAGTTTTACTTCAATCTGAACAAAGCACGAATGGCACAGGAAAACATCCTGCCGATCGAATTGTTCGCTTCTATCAATCCTGTATTCGGAAAAGATATCTACAGTGGTACGATCGTTGTCGACAATGAAACGGAGAAATTGAAACTCAGTTCGCGGCAAGCCACAGACTATGATGTCTGGAGCATGCAGTATGTACCCCAGACCGTTAAAGGCAAACCTTACAAACTGTCAGAGCTGGCTACCGTCGAGAAAGGCCAGATGCCTCAGAAAGTAGCCAAAGTGAACCAACAATACCGCCTGTGTCTCCAATATGAATATATCGGAGCGTCCAACCAGGGGAACAAAATCCGGGACCGTGAACTGAAAGAGTTCAATGCCCAGCTCCCCATGGGATATACAGCCAAAGCGGACAGTTACTACTGGAGCTGGAACACGAAAGACAATAAACAATACCTGTTGTTACTACTGATTATCGTGATCATTTTCTTTACCACCAGTATCCTGTTCAACTCGTTGAAACAGCCATTGGCGGTTATCTTCGTGATCCCGATCTCCTATATCGGCGTGTTTCTGACATTCTACTGGTTCAAACTCAATTTCGACCAGGGAGGCTTTGCCTCGTTCGTCCTGTTATGCGGTATCACGGTCAATGCCAGTATCTACATCTTAAACGAATTCAACCAGTTGCGCGAAGCCAAACCTAAAATGCCGGCATGGAGAATTTACCTGAAAGCATGGAATGCAAAAATAACACCCATTTTCCTTACTGTAATTTCCACTATACTGGGATTCATCCCGTTTATGCTAGGCCCCGATAAAGAAGCGTTCTGGTTTCCACTGGCAGCCGGCACTATCGGAGGGCTGACTATGTCCATCCTGGGTATCTTCATATACCTGCCAATCTTCACCTTAAAGAAATGACCATCTTGTAAAGAATTAACCGTCAATAACTGTTTTTCTTTCCTAATTTTGTGATAATCCTGGACGATTTGTTAATTATCCAAACCCTTCTTATCTCTTAAATGTTTTATGCAGGAGCTGAAAAGTCCACGATGAAGAGTCCGACATCACCCTAAAATAAATTAAAGATGAAAGTTTTATTTAAGTATCTACGACTATTATCCCTCTCTACGAGTGGGGCGTTACTATTATGCATCGTGTTTGCTGCCAATCCGGAAATTGCAGAAGGAACCATTACCGGAAAGATTTTTTGGTTTCATTTCTCTATTTTATTACTAGCATTCAGTGTCCTGTTTATGGAAACCACCGTAAAAAAAAGTAATTTTACTTTTTCATTACCCGACGGCCTTTTATTGCTTTTTATCGGACTGACTTTGTTCAATTATGACCGCGAACTGAATCCTCAACCGGAAAGACTCCTCTTTGCCGGACAATTGGGCACTTTATGGTTCATGCTGCGTGCCATTCTGCAGAACCATTCCGAACTCAGGCTTTTTTTTATGTCTATACTTATATGTACGGGCATATTTGAAGCCATGTGGGGAATGGGGCATTTATACGGATCGGACTCTACAGCCCACCCGCTTCTCAAGGCAGACGAACTTATTTTCAATCCGACACCTTTCTCCGGATATCTGGCGATCATCCTTCCTGTCTGCCTCAACCTGGCGTTGCGATTCCGTGACTGCGACAAGATGGCCTGGTGGGAATTTAGAACCATGGTGTTCTATCTGGCAGTCTTTGCCATAGGAGTTATTCTGATCGCACTCCCCGGAGGTGCCAGCCGACCGGCATGGCTGGCTGCCGGAGCTTCCTGTTGCTGGGTTTTCTTCCTTCGGAAATCCGGATGGGCGTTACTGAAAAAGAGAGTGATCAGACACAACAAGACCGTAATTCTCGGAGGTGTCATCCTGTTTTTGGTTATTTCTTTCCTCCCTACACTGGGCGGTATCTTCCATCCGGACCAATCCGCCAACCGGATGCTGATGTGGAACGTAACGACCAAGGCCATTCTGAACCAACCTCTTACAGGTACGGGGCTGGGAGGCTTTCCTGCATTATTCGCTCAGACACAAGCCGAATATTTCACATCGGGAAAAGCATCCGAAACAGAACTGATGGCTGCCGGTTGCCCTAAATTCGCCTATAATGACTATTTACAACTGGGACTTGAACTGGGAGTGATCGGGTTACTCCTTTTCGCTCTTTGGATAGGCTTCTGCCTGTATTACGGATTAAAGAACAAACAGGTAGGCTCTACCGGAGGAATGCTGGCGCTGCTGCTCTTCTCCATGTATTCGTATCCGCTGCAACTACCGTCATTCTGGGTATTGCTCATTTTCTTTTCAGCCATGTGTGTCACGCGCCCTGAACAGGCAGAAAAGTCTTCACCCAAAAACTGCCCGCATATCGGGACATTTGCTGCATTAGTCGCTTGTACCTTGTTCTTCGGACAGCGGGGCTATTACGAACCATACAAAGAATGGAAAATAGTACGGGCACTGGGACAAAAAGATGAGCAAAAGATAGCGGCCCAGGGATACCTATGCCTGTACCCCCGTCTCTCCCATCAGGTTGCCTTTCTGCAGGAAGGATCCAGGTGTTTTATGCGATGCGGACAATATTCCGACGCTATCGTCTGGAGCCGCCGGGCGATCCGGCTAAGTGCCGATCCTGAATTTTATTATATCCTGGCAGAAAGCCATCAGCAACTCGGACTTTACAAACAGGCGGAGAAATATCTGTTGAAATGCCTGCATATCTTACCGGAACAAATCGAAACATATTACCGGCTGACCAAACTGTATGCAGAAACAGACTACTACCATCCGGAGAAATTACGGCTGGCAGCTCATTCCGTACTGACAAAAAAACCGGCAGTGAACAGTGATACAATCAAGCGAATGAAAGAAGAGGCCTATCAGCTTCTTCAAATGCAGTCATTTTAAAGCCATGATTCCTTCATTTTTATTGCACAATTAAATTATATCCCCTATCTTTGCCGAAATTTTGCGAGGAAGAGTTTCATGACGAATAAGATACATAAGTGTAATCCGATGTTTATTTCCGGTTTAACGCCGGACATTGAAGCTCATTTCTTTACTTTACGGGATTATCATTTGGTAATATAAGATGCGTTGGTTATTTTTACTAACGCATTTTTTTTGTGTCCCGCAGCGGCGATCAGTTAAGGTATAACATTCTATAAAATCAATTAATAAACAAAACAACCCAATTACTATGTCGAAAATTGGAATCAAAAAGGTGATTGTTCTGGGCTCGGGTGCCCTGAAGATCGGACAGGCCGGAGAGTTTGACTACTCTGGTTCACAAGCATTAAAGGCACTGAAAGAAGAAGGTATCAGTACCGTATTGCTGAATCCGAACATTGCAACTATTCAAACATCCGAAGGGGTAGCAGACAAGGTGTACTTCCTGCCTATCACTCCGTATTTTGTTGAAGAAGTAATCAAAAAAGAACAACCGGACGGAATCCTGCTGGCTTTTGGTGGCCAGACTGCCCTGAACTGCGGAACTCAGTTATACACCAGCGGCACACTCGCCAAATATGGTGTAAAGGTACTGGGTACTTCTGTTGAAGCTATCATGTATACAGAAGACCGCGACCTGTTTGTAAAGAAACTGAATGAAATCGACGTAAAAACTCCGATAAGCCAGGCTGTTGAAACGATGGAAGATGCAGTGAAAGCTGCCTACAAGATCGGTTTCCCGGTAATGATCCGCTCTGCTTATGCCCTGGGAGGTATGGGTAGCGGTATCTGCAAAGACGAAGCAGAGCTGCGCACGCTGGCTGAAAGCGCTTTCGCTTATTCTTCACAGATCCTGGTAGAAGAATCATTGAAAGGCTGGAAAGAAATTGAATTCGAAGTAATCCGCGATAAGAACGACCATTGCTTCACGGTGGTAAGCATGGAAAATGTAGACCCGCTGGGCGTACATACCGGTGAAAGTATCGTAGTCGCTCCTACCTGCTCTCTGACAGACAAGGAACTGGATCTGCTGAAAGAACTGTCGACCAAGACAATCCGCCACCTGGGTATCGTGGGCGAATGTAACATCCAATATGCATTCAATTCCGACACTTGCGACTACCGTGTGATCGAAGTAAACGCCCGCCTGAGCCGTTCTTCTGCACTGGCTTCCAAAGCAAGCGGTTATCCCCTGGCATTCGTTGCTGCCAAGCTGGCATTAGGCTATAGCCTCGATGAAATCGGCGAAATGGGTACTCCGAACTCTGCTTATAAAGCTCCGGAAGTAGACTATATGATCGTGAAGATCCCGCGTTGGGACTTGACCAAGTTCGTTGGTGTAAGCCGCCTGATCGGTTCAAGCATGAAGTCTGTCGGCGAGATCATGTCGATCGGTAAGAGCTTCGAAGAGATTATGCAGAAAGGTCTGCGTATGATCGGACAGGGTATGCACGGTTTCGTTGGAAACAACGACCTGGAATTCGACAACCTGGACGATGCACTGGCCAACCCGACCGACCTGCGTATCTTCGCCGTTGCAAAAGCATTGGAAGAAGGTTACACAGTAGAACGTATCCACGAACTGTCAAAGATCACTCCGTGGTTCCTGAACGGGTTGAAAAACATCGTAGATTATACGAAAGTATTATCTCAATACAACAAAATCGAAGATCTGCCCGAAGATGTTCTGAAAGAAGCTAAACGCCTGGGCTTCTCCGACTTCCAGATTGCACGTTATGTAGAAAATCCGGAAGGCAATATGGAAAAAGAAAACATCCGTGTACGTAACCTGCGTAAGAAACTGGGTGTCCTGCCGAGCGTAAAACGTATCAACACGATCGCTTCGGAACATCCGGAACTGACTAACTACCTGTATATGACATACGACGGTAGCGAACATGATATCCCTTATTACAAGAACGACAAGAGCGTGGTGATCCTGGGTTCAGGTGCTTACCGCATCGGTTCTTCCGTAGAGTTCGACTGGTGTTCGGTGAACGCTGCACAGACTGCACGTAAGCTGGGTTACAAGTCGATCATGATCAACTACAACCCGGAAACGGTTTCTACCGACTACGATATGTGCGACCGTCTGTACTTCGACGAACTTTCTTTCGAACGTGTACTCGACGTAATGGACCTGGAAATGCCGAAGGGTGTGATCGTATCCGTAGGCGGACAGATCCCGAACAACCTGGCAATGAAGCTGTATCGTCAGAATGTGCCGGTACTGGGTACTTCTCCGCTGTCTATCGACCGCGCTGAAAACCGCCATAAATTCTCAGCCATGTTGGATACACTGGGTATCGACCAGCCGGCATGGGCAGAGTTGACCAGTATGGAAGAGATCGACGGCTTCATCGAAAAGGTAGGCTTCCCGATCCTGATCCGTCCTTCTTATGTACTTTCAGGTGCTGCCATGAACGTTTGCCACAACAAGGAACAGATGATCGAATTCCTGGATCTGGCTGCTAAGGTATCTAAAGAATATCCGGTGGTTGTATCCGAGTTCCTGCAGGGAGCCAAAGAAGTAGAGTTCGACGCAGTGGCGATGAACGGCGAAGTGGTTGAATACGCTATCTCCGAACATATCGAGTTTGCCGGTGTTCACTCCGGTGACGCTACACTGGTATTCCCGGCTCAGAAGATTTACTTCGAAACAGCACGCCGCATCAAGAAGGTTAGCAAGATGATCGCCAAGGAGTTGAACATCAGCGGACCGTTCAATATCCAGTTCCTGGCTAAGAACAACGACGTGAAGGTAATCGAATGTAACCTGCGTGCATCACGTAGTTTCCCGTTCGTTTCAAAAGTACTGAAACGCAACTTCATCGAAACTGCAACCCGCATCATGCTGGACGCTCCTTATACAAAACCGGACAAGAGCGCTTTCGATATCGATTGGATCGGTGTAAAGGCTTCTCAGTTCTCATTCGCCCGTCTGCATAAGGCAGACCCTGTACTGGGTGTGGATATGAGTTCTACCGGTGAAGTAGGTTGTATCGGCGACGACTTCAACGAAGCATTGCTGTCTGCCATGATCGCCGTAGGTAACAACATTCCTAAAAAGAATGTCCTGGTTTCTTCAGGTGCAGCAAAGAGTAAAGTAGACCTGCTGGAACCTTGCCGCATGCTGAGCTCTAAGGGATACAAGATTTTCGGTACTGCAGGTACTGCTAAATTCCTGAACGACAACGGTATCGAAGCGACAGCCGTATGCTGGCCGGATGAGCAGGGAGACTTGAATATCATGGATATGTTCAGCAACCACACATTCGAACTGGTTGTAAATATCCCGAAAGATCATAGCAAACGCGAGCTGACCAACGGTTACAAGATCCGCCGTGCTGCTATCGACCATAATATTCCATTGATTACCAACGCACGTTTGGCTAGCGCATTTATCGAAGCATTCTGCACGATGGATGTAAAAGATATCCAAATCAAAGATTGGCAGGATTACAAATAAGCAAATATTTTTAGTATATTTGTGGTCATAATACTGTAGAGACAGGGATTTACCCTGTCTCTACATGTTTAATTTTAATTCGTGCCTATGTACAGACTACCGATATTGTTCCTGACATTCATGCTGACATTCTTCGTTGTGCATGCCTCGGTAGCCGTCCCTAATTTATTCATTAAAAACTTTACGGTAGACGATTATAAAGCCAGTTGTCAGAACTGGGGATTATCCGTCGCATCCGACGGTGTACTCTACGTAGCCAACAATTCCGGGCTGCTTACATTCGACGGGAATACCTGGAAGCATTACGAAACTCCCGACAAATCCATTATAAACGGCGTTACATTCCTCAATGATACGATCTACACGATCAGCGAAGGCTCTTTCGGCGGGTGGACCCGCGATCACCTCGGGGTGATGCGTTACCAGAAACTTTCCAAAATACCGGCAGAAGTCAAATTCAAAGAACCTCCTGTCTCTATCCCGTTCATTCTCCCTGACGAGATATTGCATGCCCAGCCTTCCGTCTTTACCACGATAAACGACCTGTACTTCATCGGTACGACCAATAACGGGTTATACATTACCAGTCCCGACGGAACCATTTTACGACATCTGTCAACCCACGACCAGTCATTGCCCGACAACATCGTGCGTGCCATCTGTATCCAGGATGCGCAACAGATATGGATCGCTTTCGATAACGGCATCTCTCAAATAACATTCGAACCTCCTGTCGTTATGCTGGGCAAACGCAGCCAGATAGGGAAACTGAAAAACGCCACATTATTCAATGACACATTATATATCCAGACCAATGTCGGATATTTCAAAAGGACATTAAGCGGCGGCGATAATTTTGAACCGGTCGACATTAAGAAAGAAACGTTCCATCTCTTACCGCAGAACAGCGTATTCGACTCGCTCCGCATAGGGAACGTGTTCAATGACCCTGAATCGTTAGGAGAGTTTGCCGATGCGGAACAAATCTATCCGATCGGAGAAAATATGTACTGGCTCTGTTTCAAAAACGAAGCCGGCCTTTTCCATAACGACGCGGGAAAAGGGACATTGAAATGCCGTCTGCTGCTCAACAATTACAACATGAACATGGTGAGCAGGGACCGGAAGATATATCCTTTGAATGATTCACTTCATCTGATATCAGCCATGCAAGGCATCCTGCTGGTCAATATACGTGAGCTGATAGAAGGCAGCCTGGGACCCGGTACGCCTCTGCAGATCTCTGAAATAAAATACATCGACAAACACGGCGTACACCACCTGCCTGTCAATACGGAGAAGATATCTCTTCCTTACAATTTCCAGGAATTTTCCATCTATGTCGGAAGTACGATCTTCACTCCGAACCATCAGATCAGTTACATGATAGAAGGCGTTTCATCCACCTGGTCACCCTGGCAAAAAGGCGGGGAGATATCTTTCCTTCAATTGCCGGAGGGAAAATACATTCTCAAAATCCGCAAATATGTGGTAAAAGGGCCGTATCTGGAGATATCCGTCCCGATCACTGTCCGTCCTCCCTGGTATAATACGATATGGGCATGGCTTCTTTATATCATATCCATCGCTTTGATCGGTAAATATACACTCAGTTATCATCTGAAAAACCTGCAACGGGAAGAGAAGAGCAAGCAGGAAGCCAAACGACAGGCGGAAGAACAGAAGATCCAGCAGATGAAAAGCAGGATGCTGGAAGCTGAACTGCAAAACAAGAATAACGAACTCACCTTACAGACCTCCGCGCTGGTAAAAAGAAACCAGGCCGTACAGAAACTGCTGGACGAACTGGAACAACAGAAAGAAACACTCGGTGACCGTTATCCGAACAAACTCTACAACCGTATGAAAAACCTGATGGAAGAATCGCTGAACGACCAGGCAGACTGGGTACTGTTCGAAACACATTTCAACAGCGCACATCAGAATTTCATCGACCGGCTGCGCCAGCAATATTCCGATATAACGAGCGGAGACTTACGTATCTGTTGCCTGCTCCGTATGAATCTCTCCACAAAAGAAATCGCATCCCTGTTAAACGTATCAGTACGAGCGATAGAATTACGACGGTACCGTTTAAGAAAGCGCCTGTCCCTTGACAGCGATACCAATCTGATCGATTTCCTCATGAATTACTAAAAAGTATTTTCTAGAATTGATGTTTTCACAAACATATATATATCAAACACTTAACCTCTATTGTAATAGCCATGAGAAAGCCCTGATGTACTCTTTTTCTCCACACACATCATTTGTGCAAGTAGTGTAGTAGTCTTTTTTAGCTGATCTATTTCCAAATGTACTTCCTTTGCCGGTGCAATTGAATCTTAATTTCTATAGGCATGATGAAACACGATCTGGAAGAACAACTGGAAGAATTGGAAAGGCAGGGAATCAGTCGCCGCCATTTCCTCAAAATATTAACAGCAGCGGGAATTACAACCGCTGTGGGTACACAAAAAGCTCACGCATTCTCAAGTAATGCAAAAGGAAAGATCGTAGTTATCGGTGGAGGGGCAGCCGGGCTCAGTATGGCTGCACGTTTGATGCACTGGCTGGATAAGCCGGATATCACACTGATAGATCCAAGCGATCGACAGTTCTACCAGCCTGGTTTTACATTGATAGCTTCCGGTGTTTATCAACCGGACGACGTTTGGAAAAAACAAGAGAACTGTATTCCTGACGGAGTAAAATGGATTAAAGATTCGGTTGCAGCAGTCGACCCGGTGATGAACCTGGTAACAACTAACAACAACGGAAAGGTCGCTTACGACTTTCTGGTCCTGACTCCGGGAGTGCAGACAAACTGGGAAAAGGTAGAAGGGATTACACACGATACTTTAGGAGTGGGAAACGCTCACAGTATATATGATTTCGAAGGTGCACAAAAAACCTGGAAAGCGCTTCAGGAATTCGCAAAAACAGGTGGACGTGGTATCTACACCGATACATACACGAAACACAAATGCGGAGGGGCACCGAAAAAGATTTGCTTGCTGACAGACGATTACAGCCGCAAACAGGGTACACGGGATAAGCTTAAACTGGATTACTTCACAGCTTCCAAAGAACTGTATGATATCCCTTTCTATACTCCCCGTCTACTGGAGATTTATAAGGAACGCAATATTCCGATCAATCTCAATGTGCGTGTAAAAGGTGTCGATACAGCAGCCAAACAAGTACATTTTGAAAAGGTAGAAACAGTCGGAGAAGAAAAAGTAATCACTCCTTTCATAGAAGATTACGATTTCTTCCACTTCGCACCTCCTATGTCGGCTCCTGATTTCGTTCGCGAAGCCGGACTGGGATGGACAGAAGGCAAGCTGGCTGCCGAAGCCTGGGTGATGGTCGATAAAACGACACTGGTACATAAAACGTATCCGAACATTGTCTCTTTGGGAGATGTTGCCGGCATACCGACCAGTAAGACATCTGCCGCCGTACGCATGCAAGTGCCGATCGCTGCCAAGAACCTGATCTCGTTGATGGAAGGCAAAGAACCTGTTGAGAAATACAACGGATATGCAGCCTGCCCGATCGTTACAGACTATGGACACGTGCTTTTGTGCGAGTTCGATTATGATAAAAAACCGGCAACTTCATTCCCGTTCACGATGTTGGACACATCAAAAGAACAATGGGCAGCCTGGTTACTGAAAGTTTACATATTAAAGCCGATGTATTTCTACGGAATGCTGAACGGCTACGCATAACGGACCAAAAATAACAACTCCCTATAATTCAAATGCCAAACTACAGAAAATCCCCGGCTCAGTTCCTTGAGACCGGGGATTTTGTTATTTTGATAGCTTATGTTCGGATAGGCTCAATTATTTCTATAACTTCTCGATTTCCTCTACCGACAACCCTGTGCAGGTTACAATGTCGGCTGTCGGCATTCCCATACGTTTCATATTAACTGCCGTCTGACGCAAAGCATCGGCTTTTCCTTCGGCAAGACCTTCAAGACGGCCTTCCCATTTGGCAGTATCGAGTACGTCGTTTTGGATCATGATCGCATTCAGGTGCTCGTCATACGCATGGCGCTCACTCGAAGACATGGAGTAGTATTTCAGTTTCTCCCGGGCTTCACGAAGACCGGGCACGGTCGTGTCGGGACGGATCGTACCGTCTTTCAAATAGGTGATCCATTCGTCCAACGGCGTGGTAGCCACTTTGTCGAACTCGTTTACGCGGATCAGAATGTACTCCGGAAAGATCTCCGCAGGCAGACGAGTAATGACTGCATCGCGATCACGTGTGTTAATACGCAGACGGTCGCCGGTATGTACGCCGGTGAAATGGTTCTGACCATGATAGATATAGTCTGTTCCCACACCCAGATCAAAATAAAGGATACTGATGGAGTAGACTTTCTTTACATTCTGATAACCTTCGCCCAGTGAGATATGCTCGGTGATAGCTTTTGCCACGCCGTAGAGGATACGTTCGAGATAATGCACCTCACGGGTGTTTTGGATTTCGACGATGATAATTTCGCCTTTGCTGTTCCTGGCCTTGATGTCGACACGGTTGAATTTATCGTCGGCACTTTCCTGGTTGCTTTCACTTTCAAGGATTTCGAGAATATTAACCTCTTCACGCAACATCACGGTCAGGAAACCGTTGAGCACACCGAAGTTGGCCTTCTGGCGCAACAAGCGCTTGATTGCCCAGTCGAAGCGGACATACCGGTCCTGTAACTCTTGTCTTTCATTCTCTGCCATGGCTTTCTGATCTAATTCTTTCATAATTAAGTGTTTTATGTTAGTAACTGCACAAATATACATAATTAATAGATGAATAGGCATAGTTTGTTCAATATTTGCCAAATTTGAATCTATTTGTCGCAATAAAAGAACCTAATCCGCGTCATCCGCGTACCTGGTTCTTATTAATCTTGAAGGCTGTAAGCCTGACCCCAAATTAGCCCGGGGTTTTAACCCTGGATTATGATAATCACACTCCCACCCTCTCTAGCAGCTTTTATATATTAAGACAGGAAGAACTAAATGTTAAGATTTGAGCTGTTATTTCTACCCTGTACACCCTGGCAAATTACCCTGCACACCGTACAAAACCAGCCTGTACACTCTACCAGGTTACCCTGTACAGGGTAATTTTAACAGGTCGGGACTCTTGTATTAGCATCTCCCTTCTTAACAGGCAGTTATATGGCTATTAATACATAGTCTTATGCAGGTAACGATACAGGTGACAGATGACAGATGAAGTTGCAGATAAAAAGAAACGTCTGCAACGCTTTATCGTTTGATAACATGAATGTTACACCGACAGGTGACAGATGGCAGATACTTTTTGAAAACTTTGTGTATATATGACAAATGACAAACGCCATTGCAAATAAAAGAGGCATTTGCAATGGCGTTATATTCTAATAAACAGGATATTATAAGTTATTATTGCAAATAACAAATAAATCCGAAAAACTTTTAGGTAGAATTACGTTATTCCATCTTCCGGTAATAACGCGGTGTATAACCGGGCAGTAATTCAGGATGAAATACCCACACCAGGTCTTTCAACAGATAATCCGGATGGATCGGAAACTCCTCATAATAAGGAACAACGCCCGTATTACAGGTATAGATCCGACGATTCTTGAAGGCATCAAAGTTCTCGTAGGGAGTATACTCGGTACGCAGATCTTTGTATGTCATATCATTTGCCTGATTATATTTGATCAGCCATATATCGGCATGGATGGCTTTATCGAGCACGGTTTCAAAAGCCAGAGGTGTGCTGCCTGCTCCGGGAAGATCCTTAAAGATATAATCGGCACCGGCATCGGCATACAAATGGGCGATGTAGCTATCACCGGCAGGCATATACCAGGAAGAGCCGAATTTCTTTTCGGAGATGACGGTCGGACGGTTGGTCACGGTCTTTGCCAGCTCTTTCAGTTCCAGGTAGCTTTGTTCCGTTTCGCGGAAGATGGAGTCTGCCATCGCACTCTTTCCAAACAACAGGCCATAGAAACGTATCCATTCGGTCCGTCCCAGAGGCAACGACTCCATATAGTCGGCTGCCTCAATAATGGGAATACCCAGTTTCTCAGCCGGGCCATATCCCGCATTCTGAAAGGGGGAAGCGATGATGATCTCCGCCCCTATACCGATGATCTTTTCTATATTCGGCGAAGTTGCTTCACCCAGATCGGCAATCCGTCCAGCACGCAGACCCTCCTGAATGGCAGGAGTATCCATATATCGGGGTTCGCATACACCGATCACCTTATCAGCTTCATTCAGCTGATCGATAATAGCAGCATGTACGGAGGTATAGACAACTATATTACGAATAGGAGTCCGCACCACTGTTCCTTTCGGCAGATTACCCGGTACCGACTGCTCACGGTCTACCAAAAGATACCGTTGCAGGATACGGGTACTGTCCCAGGGATCACGGACTTCGACGGAGGTATAGTCGTCGAAATGTTGAACTGTAAATCCTTGGGCGTAACGGATGGTGTCGGAACTTAATAAATCACTTCCGGTAGTGTTCTGAACTTTGGACTGAGTACACGAAACAGCCCAAAGCACAAATATTATGAAAAAACAAATTTGTTTCAAATCACAAAGTGTTTTTACTTATTAGTCATAAATACAAATTCTGACGGATAAGGAAGCGTTTCAAACTGAGACTTCAACTTTCCTTCAGAAGAGAAGATATAAACATCTCCATTGTTCTTCTTATTGCTTTTCCCTACATAGATATCACCTGTAACGGGATCAACACCGATACCATTAGGAGAGCTGACTACAGTTCCATCTGTGATAAAATTATCACTCAACAGCTTCTCGTTTTTCAGGTCGTATTTATAAAACTTCACTTCATTTGCATAATAATCATTGAACATGATATATGCGATATCATCCGCAACAGTCATTTTATAAGCCTTAATACCTTCTACAGTCTTTACTTCGTCTGTTTTAGCATCAATACGTTGCACAATATACGATTTATCATCTGAATAGTCGCTCATACAAATAACATATACATCACCATCTGAATCTGAATAGATATAATTCGGGTTCAATGACACTGTAATTGTTTTTTCGAATTTAAAGCTATTAATATCGATAACAGAAACACTGGTACTTTGACTCGGCCAGTTCATTCCATCTGTATCTGCCGTATAGATACGACCATTGGCAACCGTTATGCCGTCAGGGTTAGGACCTACTTTCACATAGCCTTCAACAGCCATCGATGCAGTATCTATTTTAGCTACATAACCGTCAAAAGTAGTCAGATACACTTTGTCTTTATAGGCAGCAAACATACGTGGAGCACGTGTTGCACCCTGATCGTCAGTCAAAGTCAACTGCTTCAAGCTTGTAGCATCGGCAGCATCCAATATTTCAACAGTCTTGGAACCATACACCGATACATATAGTTTAGAACCATATTTAATCATGTGTTGTCCCATATCTCCCAAAGCACGGTTATTCTGTTTCTTAAAAATATCTTCTGTTACCTTTCCTTCTGAGTCCAAATAAGAAATTCCGGTATTATTATCACCAAAACTACCACCATCCAGAATATAAACACCTGTTACTTCTTCCGGGATCTCTACATCCGGTCCATTCTTATCGTCATCATCACTACAAGAAGAAAAAGCCAGCACTGCACAAGCAAGACAGGCAAACCAATAAAAATTCTTTTTCATTTCTAATTACATTAATTGTTTGTTAACCAAAATCTATTCTTAATACACAAAAACAAGCCCTCCCCGGAAAGAACGTCCGGGCATGGGGTAGTACTTTATCACATCATAATTTATATTACCGACATTTATAATATCAAACTGCAACCGCAAAGAACAGGAAGCAAAAGTAAACGATCGATTCAGCGAAATCGTTTGTTCCGCATAACGATCTATCAGATTCCTTCCTATATTTTGGGGACTTGCATAGCGGTCTCCTACCACGGTCAATAAATAAGACACATTGACCCAGGGCATTTGGAATGCCACAGATACATTTCCTGAATGTCGTGGAGTATAAGGTATTTGATCCCGATAATTCTTCTCAGTCTCGTCTGTTATATCTATCGCATGTTGCCAGGAATAAGAAGCTTGTCCGGATAAAGAAATATTTTTCCATAAAGGAACCTCTGCCGACAAGTTGACATCAATTCCCCCGATTGAAACTTCCCCCATATTCATCATTTTCCAGATGAACATAGTCGGTATGGCAACGATCTTATCACTCACACGATTATAATAACCATCCACAGATGCATTCAGATAATTAATAAAAGGTAACGAACCACTCCAGGTCATTCCCAGGTTATATTGAGTTGCACGCTCCGGTTTCAAATTGGTATTTCCCATCCGCAGATAATACAGGTCATTAAAAGTCGGAACACGGAATATATCTTTATAAGAAGCTCGTAAACGGAAATTATATTCAGGCATAACCCTCCATGATAAACTGACTGCCGGTGATAATCGTTTACGGTCAGACGGCTTGTCGCCTCTTTCTACTTTCTCGGTTATATAAGTTCCCAATAAACTGGCTGTGGCAGTCAATCTTGTATCTTTATATTGGGCGGCCAAAGCCGTTAAAGAAGTATATCTTTTTGGGAAAGGACATTCCGGAATGGTATTATCCAATGTATTGATGAAATAATCTTCAGCCAAAGAAAACGAAAGATGATCCGTCAGCGAATATAAACCGGATACGGAAAGATAATATTCCTTTTGTGTATACCGGTCATCCTGTCTTCCCGACTCATACTTATTATCAACATCCAAATGGCGCATCCAGGAGTAATTATATTTGGCCTGTGCCTGCAAAGCGAACTTTTCAGTTATACGATTCTCATAACGAGCTTGTGCAAAGGCATTCCGATCCCACAAGCGTTCACCTGAATAATCATTGTAGAGAATTACAGACCCTGGCAGTCCTCTGTGGGAATCAAAATAATATCCTTTCATCGACAGCGTACCGGCTTTTCCCAAATCACCTGCAAAATTAAGTTCTGTACGCCAGGATTCGATATCACTGTTATTTCTTTTCTTCTTTTCTACCAAGTCACCGTTCACTAAGGTAAACGGATAATTACCATCAGCCCGCAAATAATCGCCATGCCAGGAGGCATACCATTTTTTACCGAACTTCTGCTCATAACGTAAATAAGGATTCACGAGACCGAATGACCCCGCTTTCAATTGAGCTTTCAAATGGAAAGGAGAAGATGTAAAGTCCGGAGAACTAGTCTTCACACTCAACGCCCCCGCCGATGCATACATCCGGGCTGTCTGGAAAATATCGTCGGTCTGTCCGATCGAAAGTGAAACCATTTCTACATTATCCAGTGAGAAGCGGCTGATATCGACCTGTCCGCTCTGGGCATCCGTTATCGTCACGCCATCATAGCTGACGGCTGTATGTTGTGCCCCCAGGCTGCGCACAGAAACCGTCTTCAATCCCCCTATCCCACCGTAATCCTTTACGGTAGCACCGGAGAAACGTTTTACCGCTTCCGACAAGTCCTGTATCCCCAACCGCTCGATGCCGGCACGATCCATCACCTGCAAAGGAGTCGCTTCGCGGGTAGTGGACGGACGCGCCTTCTCCACCACTTCCACCCCTTTCAGCTGATGATAAGCAGTCGTATCAATTGTCTGTGCATACACAGCAGGCACACACAGAAGTATACCAACCAGGCATACAATCATTTTAACATATAATGTTCGCATATCTTCAGGTCTATCAATACCTTACCCGAGGTATCGCATCAACAGAATGATGGCAGGTTTTCTGACTCGTTCTCCCATGATCGGCCGCCTTCCCAACTTTGCAGTCAGTGGCAACAAGATTTGCCGAGGTTACAGAACTTACAGCTACGGGTACAGTTCCGGATTCACACCGGATTCCCTTTTACTAACGGATAGTGGAAACTAAGCCGTTACACCATAATTCGATGGCAAAAGTACTAAATATATCGGAAATCCCTATTATCCGACCTGCCACTTTTCTATAATTGTGGGTCTGGGCACTAATCAATATCCGCCTTCTTTTCTGACTGATTATCGAAATGTTTATCGTACTTTTACATTAAACACCTGATTTACCTGTAAATAATAAAAATTCGAGTAGTTCGTCAGGAAGGTAATAGAAAGGTTAATCGATACATTGATTTTTACTACCTTGACATGATCATTTCGGTCGGTTACAGGGTTTCTAGCAAAAGAGGTGTACAGTTCAGGCAATGGGCAATAAAATAATAATAGAGATTAAACAAATATATGTAATTATTCTTTACGGAAGATATTTAATCTAGATTATTTTTTTACATGACACGCTACGCTTCAACTATGGTCGCCCGCCCTCCCTACCCTCTGTCTACTGTTAACTGCTCTATCAGCAGCAACAATATTTACCGAATCTATAGAACTGCATTGATTTTTTACTCTGTAAGCAGCGCTGGAACTCCATCCATCATCTTGAATTTCGGGACATTCAAAGGGACTTCAAATTCACCAGCATATTTTTCGTAAAGAGATTTTGCAACAACAACCGGGTCTTCAGCACTTATATGAGCAGGGAAAACAGTTGTCTCCCTCGTCCAATCTTCTTGTAACCGTAAGAGATCATCCGTATAATGACGACTATCCCATTTCGTACCGTCAGCTAATGATTTGTCTATCGAGTTATAAAAATGTCTCCATCTACGCCCGTAATAATCACGCATCATTCCTGACCATTGTTTAGCTGCATAATCATTAAGTTCACCATCAAATGCCCAAACTGAAATAATTTTACGGGCATTCCATTCATATTGTTTTTTCTCATCTTGTGTGTGTCCCCAGCGTTTTGCTCTTTCAAGCCATGCCCCCAACAAAAATTCTGAATTAGTAGCCAATTGCCGATCGATATCGTTTATTAATTCATCCATCTTTTCATAAGCAGCTTTCAAAGCATCTCGATCTTTATTTAGATAGGCTGTAATAAGTTTTCCATAATAAAGAGGCGCTAATAAACCTAATGCATGCCGTGTCACGTTCACAATATCGAATTGATAAGTTTTCTCTTTACCTACTTCATCTGAGATATCTAAAAAAGATTTCCAAATCAATGCGAAAGTCTTATCAGGTTTTGCAGCCTTATAAGTAAATGACGGTTGGGCCTGTAGGATATTTCCATGATTCTGATTCTGCTGATAAACTGTTTGATGCAATTTACCCCAAACTTCCCGAGCTTTAAGAAAGTCTTTCCCATAACGCCGTTTAACAAATCTACTAAGCCACTCCGTGATATCAGGAATGGAAGTACGCCAAATCATATCCGATTGAAACTCGTCAATAACAGGATTATAGCAAAGACCTTCCATAGCATATCCAATTCCAGCCATATTACCCGAAGCTTTCCCTCGCTGTTCAAGGGCTTTACGCAGATCCGCGGCCATAATGTCAAGCCCTCCATGTAAACTAACCTGTCCTCCGAAATTTTGGATAATACACCAAATCCACGGTTGACCGAAAAAGGCATTTTCAAATTTAGGCCAGCCCGGCGTCACATCGCAATATAAGTCAAGAATCAGTAATTTACCCTGTGGAACACTCCGGAAGAACGCCTCGGCTTGCGGTGCTTGCCAAAACTCCGTATTAAAATGAACGAAAGGCCAACTTTGCAACATCCAAACAGCTTCGGAATCGACAGACTGCATAGATTGATAGATAGATGATCCCATTTTGCGTATAAATTCAGGATCATTATTCTCGGGCGGCATTTCAATAAATGGATCCGAAGCATAAAGATGATTAGTTCCGAAAAGTTTCGTTTGCTCTTCGAGAAATATTTTTCCAATTTCAATAAAATACGGATCAGCAGGATCAACAAAATAAGTCGGTTCAAAATTAACCCATGGAGATAGTTTGACCAGCTTAGCATTTTTATCAACGTCTTTCAATTTACGCGGGACGTGTCCACTAAATCCCTGTAAAACGGGGGTCATTCCAAGTTCACGTTCCCGTTTGAGAATTTTCTTTTGAAGTTCAATATGATCATCGATCCACGAATTAGGAAGCGGTCCTGCCCAGCGGTCGATACACCCCATCCAACCAAATGGCAAATAACCGGGTCCAACATAGAAATCCTGCATCTGTTCCTCTGATAAACCTAGACGTTTTCCAACATTCCGCCAAATTCCTTCCTGACCAGTCACCGCTAAAGGAACATTAATACCGTAAAGAGCCATCAGATCAATCATCCATTCCCAATCGTTCCAATCCCACCATGCTAATGTATAAGCAAATGTGCAATAATTAAAATAATAACGGTATTGATACAGAGATACAATCCTTACGACTTCTGCTATTTGGGGTAACAGATCTGGTATGTTCAGTTGTCGATCACGAAAAGTGATCTGACAATGACAGTAATGTTTCAAATACCAGTTTAGTCCCGAAGCCATCGAAACGCCGTTGTTGCCACGAATCACGAGGATTTCATCATCACTTTGCAGTTCGAAAACATCTAAATCATTATCAGAAGGAATTTCTTCAAACCGAACTTTGTCTACAAGTTCTGGAACAACTCTTTTCAGAAGATTATCCGCTGCCACGACAGAATCACTTGTATGCAGACTATGCCCGGACACACAACTACTAGTCGTAAACATTGTAAAACTCGAAAAAGCACTAAGAGCTCCAATACATGTAATGCTTTTTGTCAAAAAATCCCGTCGAGAAAGATGATAACCATCATAATAAAGTCTATTTTTCGTTTTGGTTATTATTTTTTTCTTTTCCATATATGAAATATTATGGTTGTTCAATAATCTTATAAATATCAAACAGGAACTGTGGCAAAAGTACATTCTTTTATGGCGGAATCGACCCACCATTTCACCCCGAATATTGTATATCAACGTTGTACACAAGTACAAGAGAACAGAATGATCACTTTTGACACAGCTTCCTTTTATAAAAACTAAAAGATCTCTACTTTTTAGTTTCCATCATTGGTGGCACCATTTTCCCATCCTGGATTCTGACCGAGATTCGGATTTAGATTTAATGCTGCTCTAGGAATAGGATATAAATATTGCTTTGATCCCCAAACTTTAAGATGATCTTCATTGGTACGCCATGCCAAATAGTATCCTACGCCATCACCTGCAGGATGAACCTGTAACAAAGGTGAATCAGGATTTGTACTTACCGCAACTTTATATACATTCGGATTATTGCATAAAGCATCTGCCTTTGCCAGCTCAGCCTCGTCTGTATAATAGATCACATCATGAGTTCCATCATGATCTATGTCTAACGGCAGGTTAATAAAAGGAATATACATACCCGTCCAACTCATTTTAAATAAATTTCCACATTTCCAACGACGAACATCATCAAAACGGACCCCCTCAAATGATAGTTCAATTCCACGCTCACGGCGTATTTCCAAAATCACCGGATCAGAAATATTTGGATAATAAGTATTTTTCAAATAATTATCCACTACAGTCGGTTTGCTCGTAAGACCTCCCGTAATACCTGCACGTTCCCGTAAAGCACCTATCGTTTTACTCCAGTCATCATTCGTAAATGTCCCTAATTCAGCTTTTGCCTCGGCATAATTAAGCAACACTTCTCCATAACGTATCACCTGTAAGGCATGAGTACTTAACTGAGCTGCATCAGGAGCCGTCGCATCAACACAAAGTTTATACATCTGATAACCTAACCGACCGATACCATTCAATAATGGTAACGCAAGATTTCCTTCACGTTTATATCCCGGATAACGAAGTGTAGCACTCAATCGTTCATCACGATTTTGAAATTCCTCGTAAAAATCCTCATATTGCCACCCCGGACGATCTGTATAAGGCGTACCATTTTTTTGCAAATAAGTACATACAAAAGGACGAATAAAATGCGTTGTAACTGTAATTCCCGTCGACCAATACCAATTAGTACTATGCATTATACCTAAAGACTCACTTCCCGTAATAGCTAAAATTGTTTCGGTAGTAGGAGGATTATTACTGGTGAATAATTCACGATAACTGGGGTTTAGCCGTTTTCCCGAACTCTGCATTACTTCGTATGCCGCATCTTCAGCTCGTTTCAACCACGTGTCAGCCGATGTTGCTAAATTCAGATTATGATATTTCCGAAAAGTACCTTCAAATAATGCAACGCGAGAGGCAAAAGCCAATACAGCCCACTTGGTAACATAGGTACACTGGGTCGCATCTGTAGTACGGGTTATATTCTGAGCTGCAAACATCAAATCTTCATACACCTTTTCCATCACGAGTTCTCGTGAATCACGTGAGCCATACAATATATCCTCATCTTGAGGATCCAATGGACGATCTACCCAAGGTACGTCACCAAATGTCTTCACCTTATCGAAATAGAACCATGCACGAAAGAACCTGGCAAGTCCGATATAATTATTTCTTACCTCTTCCGGAACATCAGGATTCGTACAATTAACAATAAAGTAATTCAAGTTACGCAAATTCGCCCAGTTCCAGCCCGTACTCGTATTTTCACTGACTCCATTCAGTAGAACAAAAGGTAGAATAGACTGAGCAGCACAATAATCAGTAGGAATCGCACCGAAACCTTCATAACCTCCTTCTATTGCGCCTTGCACAGTAGGAGACGGGAAAATTTCATAAAATGACATAGAATAGGCAGACAAACCTTCTTCACTACTGAAAACAGAGTTCTTGTCGATAGTGGAAACTGGTTCTTCATTCAATTCACAACCTGGCAACAAGAACGCTATAGCTAGTAATATAAATAAATACTTTTTCATATTCTGGAAGTAAAAGATTAAACTAAAAAGTAACTGAAACACCAAGTGAGAAAGTCTTCAACAAAGGGTATCCGTTTCCTGATCCTTGATCAAAACTACCATCGCCGTCAGGATCTGTCGTTCCCATCGCAGTAAGAACATCCATGCTATTTTTTGTTACCTTGTAGAGAGGCGACCAACTTGCTAGATTTTCACCACTCAAATAGATACGGGCATTCTTTGCACCTATCTTTGATGACCATGATTCAGGTAGCGTATAACCTATCTGCAAATTCTTCAACATCAAATAAGCTGCATTTTGCAAATATCTATCGTTCGCTTCAAATACCGGAGGATTCTGACCTCCCCTATAGCGTGGTAAATAAGCACCTGTATTTTCCGGTGTCCAATAATTACCTAGATGCCATGACGGTATTTGGTTGTATGCCCGATTATACTGTCCCCAAAAAGCAGATTCCGCTCCCGGATACCAATTCATTTTGCCTACCCCTTGGAAGAACGCAGATAAGAAAAATCCATTCCAATCAGCACTCAAAGTAAAACTATACTGATAACGAGGAGAAGAGTTACCGATAATAGTCATATCTCCGGGATTATCTACCGTTTGATCGCCTTTAGTAATCATATTATCAGGACTATTATCCAAATTTTGAATCTTCAGGTCACCTGCATGCCATTTAGAATCAGAAGAAGGTGTAAAAATAGTATTGACATATTCTTCCGGCGTCGGATCATGTTGGAATAATCCATCCGTTTTAAATCCCCAAATCTCACCAACGGTCATTCCTTCGTAATAATCCGTAAATCGCTTGGTTGGATTGTTATACTTGTCGATTTTCGATACATAGTCGTATAGAGTTGCACGAATCTGATAATTGAAGTTTTTATCAGCTAGCATGAATTGATCTTGCCAATTCAGGGTAAGTTCAAATCCCTTCGTTGTCATCCCTGCATAATTACCTTTAGGAGCGGCAGCACCAAAAATATCAGGTAAAGTAGGTCCCGGTACATACATATCCGTCGTTTTTCGAATGTAATAATCACCATTGAAACGTAATTTACCTTTTAATACTCCAAAATCCAATCCAATATTCGTAGTGGTAGCTTTTTCCCATGTCAGTCCATCCGGAATAGGATTGGGAGCACTTGTTCTTTTACGCAACGCACCATCAAGTACCAACCTCGAGTTAGAAATGTATAACAAATCCAAGTATTGATAAGGAGAAATGTTCCCATTACCTAAAGAGCCATAAGAAGCACGCACCTTAGCATCTGATAAAATATTATCATTCACATGCCAGAACGATTCTTCCGAAACTCTCCATGCACCTGAAATAGAAGGGAAAAATCCCCATTGCTGATTGTTCGGAAATCGAGAAGAACCATCATATCGTCCATTTACTTCCACCAAATAACGATTCTTATAACTATAGTTCAGGCGGAAAAACGTACCCAATGTTCTCCACCTAACATACTCTGCTGATGGATAAATAGACTTTCCGGTAGCTAATTGCACGCTTTCTGCACTTTCAATTAACAACCCGTTACGCGAAATGCTGTTCACTTTAAAAGTAGATGTTTCGTAATTCCAACCGGCCATCGCTTTTAAATAATGATCTTCCGCAAATGTATTTTCATACTCTGCATAAATATTGGAAGCCGTATACATCGTTTTACCTGTCCGTTCAAGGATACTTCCTAATTCGTCTCCAAATATTCCAGTAGGAGCTGTTGCATTCGCATTATCATAGAACGGAACTTTAACCGCTTTTTCAAAACGTTCGCCAACATCATAACTAAAAGTATAATCTCCATTAACACGTAATGTATTATTAAGGAAATTAGCACTAAAACCGACTGTATTTTTAAACAAATTTCTCGTATTATCCCTATAATTCGTTTTATTAATCAAACCGCCAATACCAAAAGCCCCTGTACGTGTATAAGTCCCATCAGGGTTATATATCGGCATTGTTGGAAAGCCTGTTACTTCAATACAACGCTCGGGAGTAAGAAAGCCAGAAGCAGCTCCGAAAAGAGGTTGATGGAAATAATCTCGAGAAAATTCCATATTATTGGAAATACGTAACCATTTCGTAGCCATAAGGGAACCTTTAGCCCTTAGATTATAGGCCTTATAATCATCCGGATTAAAGTTAAACATACCATCGAAACCATAAAAACGTCCTGAAATATAAAAATCGCTCTTATCGCTCCCCCCTGAAATATTCAAGTTATGATCCTGAGCAAAAGAGTGGTCTTTATATAAAAGATCATAATGGTCCATGTTGTAATAATACTCATAATCTCCATTTGGTAATATTTCAGTCTTCGGTCCTGCGCCTGATGCTTTCCAAGCCCTCATGCGTTCCAGCCATGCATCACTATAGGGTTGAAAACCATTCAGATTTTCCGGTACTGTTCCGTTCTGGTTCCACCACGCTTCTCTGAAATGTTCCAAATAAGTCACACCATCAGTTACATACTCTGGCTTTTTCGCAATCGATCTGAGAGAAAAGTTTCCGGTATAATTAACTGATACTTTACCTTTTTGTGGAGCTTTTGTTGTTATCAACACTACTCCAAAAGCTGCTCTAGCACCATAAATAGCAGCCGAAGCGGCATCTTTCAAAACACTGACACTTGCAATATCATTGGGGTTAAGCAAAGAAGGATCTCCTTCCACACCATCTATTAAAACCAAAGCATTACCTCCCTGCCCAATTGAAGTAGTACCGCGTATATTGAAAGAAGCAGCACGTTGGGGTTTTCCGTCTGCCAAACTTATATTCAAGTTGGGAACAGCACCTTGTAACGCCTGCGTAGCATTAGGAAATGATCGACCTTCAAACACTTCAGTTCCTACTGCATCTACAGCGCCGCTAATATTTACCTTTTTCTGTACGCCATATCCCACTACGACTACACCCTCCAATTGCTTAGCATTCTCTTGCAGAACGATTCTTAAATCTCTGCCATCCGTGACTTTAACATCTTTGCTTACAAACCCCAGATAAGAAACACTAATTACGCTATTCTGAGGTACTTCCAAACTGAACTTACCATCAATGTCCGAAACCGTTCCTGTCTGTTGAGATTTTATTGTAATCGAAGCTCCTGAAAGAGGTTCGTTTTGAGCATCCAAAACAGTTCCTTTAACAATAATCTTATTTAATGTCTGATCAGTTGTTCTATTTGCTCCCTTCCTCAGTATGATTCTTTTATTTTTTATCTCATATGAGATATCATACGGCCCAAACACCATATTCAAAACTTCCCGGATACTTTTCCCCTCTACATCAATATCGACAGGAGCATCTACATCAATATCACTATACAAGAAAGTATAATCAGTTTTCTTTTCTAATGTAGATATTAATTCTTTTATCGTTTGCTTCTTCAGCGTAATATCTATTTTTTGTGCTGATTGAGCTATGGCAGTAGTATTTATCACTACAAAAAAGGAAAAAAATGCCAATAAGAATATTATTTTTTTAACCATATGTACAGATTTAAGTTGATTTAAATATTTTATCAATAAAAATATTCACCCAATAGTTTAAAAATATCAATGATATTTCTAACTTTGTCAATTAGAGTTTATATAGAATAAGCCATAGGGATATTGATTTTCAGCATCCTTGAATTTATTCGATATAATATCTATTATGTATTACTTTATTTACCTCAGATTTGAGGTAATATACCTTAAGAGTATAGAGAATGGCAGTTCTCTATACTTTTTATTTATTTATATGATATTGTCACCTCCTCTCCTTCTATCCTATATATAATAGGCGTTATACTATTGATCAGTTCTAACATTTCACGCAAAGATTCTTCTTTTATCGTAAGTCCGTACCTCTTCGATACCGGCATATTTTGCACATTGATATGAACTCCATACCAACGTTCCAGTTTCTTTATCATTTCATCCGTATATATATTGTTTATTTTTAAAACATTTTGTCGCCATATACTTTCTGTATAAGCCTCACAGTCAGTGATTGTTGTTACTATACTCTTTTTATCTATAGTAGCTTGTTCGTTCGGATTCAATGTAGCCAGAAAACTATTATCATCGTGCATCCGAACCTCCACCTTACCTCTCTCTAATGAAACCTTAATATTTGGATCGTCAGCATATGCAGATACATTGAAAGCTGTGCCCAATACCTGAATATTAATTGAGTCGACCTCCACATTGAAAGGTAAATACTCGTTCTTTTTCACATCGAAGAAGGCTTCCCCTTTCAATTTTATACTTCTATTCGATTGATTGAAATTGGAAGTATAACTTATTTCCGATTCGGAATTTAACCAAATATGAGTTCCATCCGGTAATAATATCTGATTTTTCTGTCCTTTTCCAGACAAGACTGTATATTCCTGAACATTTGCCACATACTCTTCTTTATTATCCATAAATAATAGAGAAATATTTATAAGCAATATCGGCATCATAATAATGGCAGCAATTTTCCACCAGTTGAATACTCTTTTTACAACTATCGCTTTATGATCTATAATATTATGTACAGACTGAAGAATATTATTTTTTGTTAATGTATCCATTGGTATTACATCGTTTTCATTATTCCAAATGAAATCCAATTCTTTTTTGAACATTTCATCGGACATTTCATTAACCACAGACCGGAAGTCAGTCAACTCCTTTTTGGTCAACTTACCATGAAAATATTTGTGCAACAACTCTCTTAACAATAATGTATTCTCCATATTTTAGTATACAGTTTTAGATAATACGGAAAAAGTCAAAAATTGTCCCGACTTTTTTGAAAAAAATCCTTTCCACATTCCAAAAACTATAAAAAGCCGAATAAAATCCATATAGAAGATTTTATTCGGCCTCCCAGTCATTCCGGCAGATATCACCTAAGACTCATTATCGACTGATAATAAACAAGATAATCAAAGCCAAAGCATTTTTTATTATATTTACAATAATCGACGATTGATTCCTGATTGTTTTCTCAGAAAGATTCAACTTCTCTGCAATCTCGACATTAGAATACCCTTTTTCATATTTCAATTCAAAGATAGCACGTTGTTTATCTGAAATCTTTCTCTTAGCCAACGATAATAGTTTCAAAAAATCTTCCGAACTCTCTTCCATCGAGTTCTCTAAAGGATGTTCTATATCATTTTGTAGAAAAAGCTCAAAATCTATATTGTTTAGCTTTATCCTAAATGAATCAATGATCAAATTATGGGATATAGTAAAAAGAAAAGATTTGAAAGATTTATCCGGTGAAATCTTCTCCCTCATATACCAGACTTTTAAAAAAGTCTCTTGTAGAATATCTTCTGATTCAGAACGAGATTTCGTCATTTTCAATATAAAGCTATATAAACTATCAGCATATAAATTGTAAAGTTTATCGAAAGCGTCATAATCACCTCGCTTCAATTCCGATATCAATTCATATTCCTTATCTATATAAGCACGTTTATGACCACCGAATATCTTCATTTCTTCATTCGTCAATTGAGATTTTCCTGATTGTCTGATTTAAGTTATAGTTATTTTCTTTCAGTTTGTCCAAAGCTTCCGCGTCAGACAAGCCAAATAAAATCCGGAGTATCCCGACAGCCCGTTCCCTTAATTTCTCATTGAGACATTCCAGTTCCGTCATATAACAGCCATATACTTTCCCTAGTCGAATCATGACGGTTGTCGAAATAAAATTAAGTACCTTCTTTGTCGCGGAACCAGCTTTCATCCGAGTACTGCCGGCGATTAATTCTCCCCCTGTATTCAAAGGTAAGACATAATCACAAAAAGGAAGTTCCTTATCAACAGCCTGAATCATAACCGATAAAGCCCCCTCTTTTTTTGCATAAGCTAACGCGGACTGCACATAAAAAGCCTTTCCGCTTACGGAAATACCAATAACCACATCCTTCTGTGAAACATTAGCCATTAATAATTCTGGAACAGCACTTGCATCCTCCTCGAAATTCTGTTCTATATCTATCGCGGCATCCGTTATACCCCCAGAAATAAACGTTAACACCTTATCTCGCGGAAAACCAAACGTACAAGCTAATTCTACCGCATCTATCGCAGCTAAACGCCCACTTGTTCCACATCCTACATAAATCAACCGGCCTCCATTTGACAATTTAGGAACAATCTGATCGATAATAGATTTGAGAACCGGTAATGAATCTTTCAATCTCGATCCGGCCTCTTGTTCCAACATAAACAACTTCTCCAACACAGAGGCCGTATCCAATTTGTTTAACATAAGAGAGGCGTCATACGGTTGTTCCGTTCGCATATCGGAATAAGCTAAAACCTGACGGTTCTCAATAACAAAACTATTCCCTCTGGCCAACAACACAGCTCCAATCAACGGTAATTGATTGCCTTCCTTAAAAACACGTACTCGTAACTTTTTTTGGTTATACATGGGATAATGGCTCAAACACTTCTCTAATTTTGATTCCAAATTCCAATCCAATGAAGTAACGGCATTCGCTAATCCGCCCGCTATACAAAACTCCTCAACCCCATAAATCACAGAAGAAGAATAAATCACTCCGGCCAGATTATCCAAATAAGTATTCCTTAAATTTTCATGTTCTTTTTCTGTAAAGAACTCACATAAACTATTACTGTTTCCCAACCGAGCATATTTCGATACACCGACAAGAGTATCAAAATTAGAATCTGGTTGTGTATAAACCGATCCTAAAAGAGGCAACTGAACCGAAGCCTCACACCATCTTCGTCCATTTCTCAACACCACAAAACCCAACCCGGTACCAATAGGCGCTATTCCATAACAAACGTTACCGGATAAATAATCTAAACTCGCCGCACCAATACAAGCCGCTTCCGCATCGTTAATTAAAACAACCGGGGCTCCGATTTGTTCTTTCAAATAGTCGATCCACTCCTTTGACATCAATGCACTTAAATGAGAAGCACATAATGCCACTCCACTACCGTCATAGTGAACGATACCCGCAGACGAGATCCCAATCCCATCTATTTTCCTCGCATCAATATTCAAGTCCCTTAACAAGAGTTCCAAACTCTGAATAAAATCATAAACTGTCGCCTCACGACCTAAATGGCTACTCACCCGAACCGGCTTCTTATGACGACACTCCATAGCCAATTGTCGGGCCGAACAATCATCATCGCATGAGACAAGCATTCCTTTTAACCAGGATCCACCAATATCAATCCCTAAAAAATGTTTTTTCATTTCTTATTCACAATAATCTTTTGTTGATTTATCATATATATAACGCATACATCAATTAGAATTAACGCTCGATAGTTGAAACACATTTTTTAAGACCGGTACCAAGAAACTGTTAATACCCAAAGCAAATTCCAAAGAGAAAAACAATAAGGCAATCACATATAACATGCTTGTGTGTTGAATTTTCATTTTCGATTGATAAAAAATTTAATGTTAAAAAGTCCGTACCTTTAATCTTTATCGTATCAAATCCGAACAATACTCTAATATTCAATCATTATAAAATACTCGATCCGATTCCTGCACAATATTCGCAAAATTTATCGACACCTACAAATAAACGACCAGAAATTTCATCAATTCACAAAGCCTACATTCTATATTGCAGATCCGGACGATAATTTACACTTTACCTTCTACTTGGCCTTTCCCTTTTGAACATAACGAGGAAAAGTAATATCTTTACACCCCGAATTGGTTTCATTGTTACCGTTCGTTTAGGTTATTAGATACATTTAAGGATTAGACAAAAAGATGACAGACAAGGAAGTATTGTTACTGCGACGCAAATTGGACCTTTTGCTGCGTACAGGCAAATTATTGATGGAAAGTGCTGCCGACACCAACCGTATTGAACGGAATATGAAACGAGTAGCAGCTTTTATGGGTATCCCGGAAGAAAAATTACATATCGATATCCGGTGGACGATGATCATGGTGAATGTGAGCGATGAAAGGAACTCGTTTTCCAAATTCCAGAAATGTGAGAAACATGGCATTAACATGACCACTATCTCACAAGTCAGCGACCTCTCCTGGCATGCCATCGAAAAAGATTATTCGCTGGACAAATACGAAGAAGAACTGGAAAAGATAGCCCGGAAACCACGCAACTATGTACCTTATATTGTCGCTATCGGTGCAGGATTTGCCTGTGGAGGATTCTGTAAACTGTTCGGTTCCGACTGGATTGCCTTTCTGTTCGCTTCCATTTGTGCATTCATTGGTTTCAGGGTACGTGCACGATGCGTTGAAGCCGGCTTAAACGTATATATGAGCATAGCACTAGCCGCTTTTATAGCCACCTGTACAGCATACCTCTCCTCTTTTTCGGGCTTATCCGAGACACCCTACCATCCGCTACTCGCCTGTGCTCTGTTCATTGTGCCGGGAGTGCCGCTGATCAACTTTGTGGACGATATGCTCGACAACCATTTGCTGGTTGGGATGACACGTGCCGCCAATACCGCTATGATGGTAGGTGCAATGACTTTCGGTATCGCATTCGCGCTGCGCATACTGGTCATGAATGATGTTGCGATCGACCATAAATTCAGCGAATTAAGCATGGTTCCCCATGATCCTTATTATGTTTATGCAATCGCCGCTGCTATCGCTGCTATGGGATTCTCAATGATATTCAATATACAGCGCCGCCTGTTATGGGTCGTTGCCGTTGGTGGTATCATTGCTGTGTGTACCCGTAACTTTGTGAACTTCGAACTCGGTTACGGTCCTGTGATCGGCTCGTTCATGGGAAGTTTCGTGGTCAGCCTCCTGGCTGTCAAGGCAGTCCATTGGTTTCATGTCCCCAACCATGTATTAACGATCCCGTCGGTAATCCCTATGATCCCCGGAGTCCTGATGTACCGCTCCCTGTTAGCTTTCATCAACCTGCACGGAGTGATCGGCGAGGTAACGAATGCATTCTTCAACGGTATCAATTCAGCCCTTATCATTCTCTGTATTTCACTGGGAGTTGCCGTTCCGAATATTTTTGCCCGTCAATACATTGCAAAAGACCGGAAAAAGTATTTGCAGGAAGAATTGGAGAAACGCCGGCAACGTGGCAAGTTCCTAGAATGGTAAAAAATAATTTTCCGAAGATAAAACAAGGGGCTGCCTATACTATTTTAGGCAGCCTCTTACATATATTAATATAGGGAGAGGAATAATTTCCTCTTTTTTTAACAATGAGAAACACAACAACTGTTTTCGACGGACTTTGCATTCAACCCTAAAATAACCGCTTATTGACAAATCAGAAGGGGCTTTACGCCCTCGAATTGTTCCATATTTCATAATGGTTGGTTTATTTCAGAACATAGCACAATTTAGTTTAAAGTTTAACTAAGTGCAAAAAAGCCAAAAAAGTAATATCTTCGGTTTTCCGGCGGGTTGTTTTCGTAATATTGCAGGGTTGAAAACAAATTGATGAGGTTAAAAAGAATTGTATGGGAGAAACAAAAGGTTATGTTTCGCAGGTTATCGGTCCGGTAGTGGATATTCACTTCGATAATGAAAAAGAAGAGAAAATTGTGTTACCACGCATCCATGATGCCATGGAGATAACCCGCCCCAATGGAAAAGTGCTGATTGTTGAAGTACAGCAGCATATTGGGGAAAACACAGTCCGTACAGTGGCTATGGACACGACGGACGGACTGCAGCGAGGAATGAAAGCCGTATCATGCGGTTCGCCCATTACCATGCCTGTTGGAGACCAGGTAAAAGGGCGTTTGATGAATGTGACCGGTGATTCGATCGACGGGATGGAAGAACTGGATCGTAAAGGAGCTCTTCCCATCCATCGTGAACCACCGAAGTTTGAGGATTTAACAACCAGTAAGGACGTCCTTTACACAGGTATTAAAGTGATCGATCTGCTGGAACCTTATTCCAAAGGTGGTAAAATCGGACTTTTCGGTGGTGCCGGTGTAGGTAAGACAGTTCTTATCATGGAACTGATCAATAACATTGCCAAGAAGAACAACGGATTCTCTGTTTTCGCCGGTGTAGGTGAACGTACCCGTGAAGGTAACGACCTGCTGCGCGAGATGATCCAGTCGAACGTGATCCGTTATGGTAAGGAATTTAAAGAAAGTATGGAAGCCGGTCATTGGGACCTGTCGAAGATAGACCATGAAGAACTGGCGAAATCGCAGGCTACCCTGGTATTCGGGCAGATGAACGAACCCCCGGGAGCACGTTCTTCGGTAGCCCTATCCGGTTTAACAATAGCCGAATCGTTCCGCGACCTGGCTCCGGAGGGCGAGACACGCGATATCCTGTTCTTTATTGATAATATCTTCCGTTTCACACAAGCCGGTTCGGAAGTATCCGCCCTGTTGGGTCGTATGCCGTCTGCCGTAGGTTATCAACCGACCCTGGCAACAGAAATGGGTGCTATGCAGGAACGCATCACTTCGACAAAGAAAGGCTCCATCACATCCGTACAAGCTGTGTATGTGCCCGCCGACGACTTGACAGACCCGGCTCCGGCAACCACCTTTACACACCTGGATGCAACCACCGTGTTGAGCCGTAAGATCACGGAGCTCGGTATCTATCCGGCTGTCGACCCGTTGGAATCGACTTCCCGTATCCTCGACCCGCTGGTTGTCGGCAAGGAACATTACGAAACAGCCCAGCGTGTAAAACAGATCCTCCAGCGTAACAAGGAATTGCAGGACATCATCTCAATCCTGGGTATGGAGGAACTTTCGGACGAGGACCGCCAGACGGTTAACCGCGCCCGCCGCGTACAACGCTTCCTGTCGCAGCCTTTCGCCGTGGCGGAACAGTTCACCGGCGTACCGGGCGTAATGGTCTCTATCGAAGATACGATCCGCGGATTCAATATGATCATGGACGGAGAGACAGACGATATCCCTGAACAGGCCTTCCTGAATGTAGGAACGATTGAAGATGTGATTGAAAAAGGAAAGAAACTGGCAGAACAAGCAAATTAATAAAGCATGGAACTGGAAATCATATCCCCCGACGGTATTTTATTCAAAGGAGAAACGAATTATGTATCCTTTCCGGGTACGGCAGGCTCGTTCGACGTGCTGCCTCATCACGCTCCGATGATAGCTGCCCTCGAAGCAGGGGCGATCCGGTACCAGGCAAATGGAAAAGAAGAACAACAGGAAATAAATATACAGAGCGGATTTGTCGAGATAAAAGACGATATCCTGTCCGTATGCATCGAATAAAAAAATACGATCATGAGCGGTAGATTAAGAATGAAGCTAATGGGCTTGACTACCTTTATTAATGTAGTTATCGGCGTCTCTTTGGGGGGGCTGTTATACACCATTTGGCCTTCACACTATTTTGAGTGGTATCCGTCAATACCGGTATTCTATTGGTTAAGCAGTATGTTAATGATCTTTTTTCTGGATCATGTGAAACGGAAACACGGAGATGTCACGGTGGTTACTTATATGGTAGTCCGGTTATGCAAGTTCACCCTCGCATTAGTTTTCCTTTGGCTCTACGCCGTCTTGGTCAAACAAAACCTGAAAGCCTTTGGCTTTACGATGATGTTGTTCTATTTCATTTATCTTGTGCTGGAAACATATACATTGTATCTGTTTGAGAAAAAGAGAATGAAAAGTGAAAAGAAAGAAAAAGATGAGCAGAATAAAAAACAATAGCCTGTTATGGTTTACCTTCTTGTTACTGGCGTGGATCAGCTTTCCGGCAAGTGCTGCCGCTGAAAACAAACCGGGTGAGGTGGATGTGCAGGATATCGTTTTTTCTCACATCAAGGACGCTTATACCTGGCATATCACGGAATGGAACAAAAAGGAAATATCCATACCCCTTCCCATCCTGCTGAAAAGTGAAGAACGCGGATGGGACCTGTTCCTCTCCTCGCATCTGCATCATGGGAATGTACATCACAACTACTATATTGCAGAAGAAGGCGATCATGCCGGTAAGGTAGTGGAGAAAAACAGCAAAGGAGAAGAAGTCAAACCGCTGGACCTGTCGCTGACCAAAAATGTCTGCGGCCTGTTGCTCAGTTGCGGGATACTGCTTTTCATCGTCCTCAGGACAGCCCGATGGTATAAGAAGCATCCGAATGAAGCTCCGGGCGGATTTACGGGACTGATGGAAATGGCGGTCATGTTCATCCACGAAGGAGTGGTGAAGGAAGGGATCGGTAAGGAATACAAGCCTTTCTCCTCATACCTGCTGACGGTGTTCTTCTTTATCCTGATCAATAACCTGATCGGTATCATTCCGGTATTCCCCGGAGGTGCCAACATCACAGGTAATATTACGATCACCGCCGTACTGGCAGTTTGTACCTTCCTGGCAGTAAACTTGTTTGCTACCAAGGCGTACTGGAAAGAGATATTCTGGCCGAATGCCCCTATCTTCCTGAAACTGCCTTTGCCGATCATGCCCTTCGTGGAATTTTTTGGCGTATTCACAAAGCCGTTTGCCCTGATGATCCGTCTGTTTGCCAATATCATGGCAGGGCATACGATCATTCTGGCACTGACTTGCCTGATATTTATCACCGCCTCGATGGGGACAGCTATCAACGGCACGATGACAGTCGTTTCCGTATTGTTCACCGTGTTCATGAACTGCCTCGAACTGTTGGTGGCATGCTTGCAAGCCTATATATTCACCTTACTGTCCGCCAACTATATCGGACTGGCCAAGGTACGGGAATAAACAAACATATTATTAAAAACAAGGTTACTAATTCATTTAAAAGATTGAAACTATGTTATCAGCAATTTTATTACAAGCAGCAACAGCCGGTATGGGCATCGCAAAACTTGGAGCAACCGTAGGTGCAGGATTAGCCGCTATCGGCGCAGGTATCGGTATCGGACTGATTGGAAAAGGAGCAGTTGAAGGAATCAGCCGCCAGCCGTCGGCAGCCGGTGATATCCGTACATCCATGCTTATCATGGGTGCGTTGGTGGAAGGTGTCGCCCTGTTTGCGATCGTAGTATGTTTCTTAGGATTGTTCCAATAAAATAAAAACGAACTATGTCATTGCTCACACCAGACGCAGGGCTTTTATTCTGGATGATCCTTTCTTTCGGAATCGTCTTTGTCATTCTGTCCAAGTATGGCTTTCCGGTCATTATCAAGGCCGTGGAACAACGGAAAGAATACATCGATCGTTCCCTTGAATCGGCTCGCCAGGCAAACGAACAGCTTGCCGGCATCCAGGCCGAAGGAGAAAAGATTCTTGCCCAGGCAAGAGAGCAGCAGAATACGATTCTGAAAGAAGCCCTGGTCGAAAAAGAACAGATTATCAGCGAAGCCCGGCAAAAGGCTTCGGCTGAAGCGCATATGCAACTGGAAGAGGCTACCCGGCGCATCCGGGAGGAAAAAGACAAAGCGATCCGCGAAGTCCGCACCGAGATAGCCGACCTGTCCGTTGCCATTGCAGAGAAAGTAATGAAAGAGGAGATCAGCCGCACGGATGAACAGGAAAAGATCATCAACGGGCTGCTCGACAATGTTTCGTTTAGTAAATCATAATATATGGATGTAGGTACAATCTCTTCCCGGTACGTCAAAGCACTCTTTTCACTGGCAAAAGACAAGCAGCAGGAAACCCGGGTATATGATGATATGAAGATGCTGGCCGTCAGTTTCGAGCAGGAGCCGGGACTGAAAGCCGTACTGGATAACCCGATCTTTCCGGAAGAGGAAAAAGTGAAGTTGCTCAAAACGGCGGCCGGACTGGAAGTCTGCGAGCTGTTTATCCGCTTTATCCGCCTGGTACTTCAGCGCAAAAGAGAGAGCTTGCTACCGCTTATGGCATACATTTATATCCATATGTACCGGAAGGATAAAAAGATTACCCGGGTATTATTCAAAACTCCCGTTCCGGTAGACGAAGCTACGCAGGAACATTTGAAGGAACGGCTGAAAAAAGAAACCGGCAATACCATCGAGTTCATGGGAGTGACGAGGCCGGAACTGATCGGAGGTTTCGTGCTACGTATCGGTAACTACCGGATAGATGCCAGCTATGCCCGACAACTCCGGGAGATCAGGAATCAGCTAATCGAAAAAAATTAAAAAGTAAAACGTATGACAGACCAGATAAAAGTAAGTGAAGTTTCCGCCATATTACGCCAGCAGCTGGAAGGTATTCAAACCAGTATCCAGCTGGAGGAGGTAGGTACCGTACTCCAGGTGAGCGACGGTGTGGCGCGTATCTACGGACTGGATAATGCCGAGGCCAACGAATTGCTACAGTTCGACAACGGTATGGAGGCTATCGTCATGAACCTGGAAGAAGACAATGTGGGTGCCGTACTGCTCGGCCCGACCGACCAGGTGAAAGAAGGCGATACCGTAAAACGTACTCGCCGTATCGCATCCATCAACGTGAACGAAAATATGATCGGACGTGTAATCGACCCGCTGGGAAACCCGATCGACGGAAAAGGGGAGATTACCGGTAAAAAATACCAGATGCCTCTGGAACGGAAAGCACCGGGCGTGATTTTCCGCCAGCCGGTAAACGAACCGTTGCAGACCGGAATCAAGGCAGTCGATGCCATGATCCCTATCGGACGCGGACAACGTGAGTTGATCATCGGCGACCGCCAGACGGGAAAGACCTCTATCGCCATCGACGCGATCATCAACCAGCGCAGTAATTACGAAGCCGGGAAACCCGTTTATTGTATATACGTTGCAATCGGGCAGAAAGGTTCGACCGTGGCTTCCCTGGTCAATACATTACAGGAAAAAGGAGCGATGGACTACACGATCGTGGTCAGCGCCACGGCTTCCGACCCGGCTGCCATGCAGTACTTCGCTCCTTTCGCCGGAGCGGCTATCGGCGAGTTCTTCCGCGACAGCGGACGCCATGCACTGGTCGTTTACGATGACTTGTCCAAACAGGCAGTAGCTTACCGTGAAGTATCTCTGATTCTTCGCCGTCCTTCCGGACGTGAAGCCTATCCGGGTGATATTTTCTATCTGCACTCCCGTTTGCTGGAACGTGCAGCCAAGATCATCAACCAGCAGGAAGTGGCAAGCGAAATGAATGACCTGCCGGAAAGCATGAAAGATCTTGTGAAAGGTGGCGGCTCCCTGACTGCCCTACCGATCATCGAGACACAGGCCGGCGACGTTTCCGCCTATATCCCGACGAACGTGATCTCTATCACCGACGGACAGATATTCCTCGAAACAGACCTGTTCAACCAGGGTAACCGCCCGGCTATCAATGTGGGTATTTCCGTTTCCCGTGTAGGTGGTAACGCCCAGTTGAAAGCGATGAAAAAGGTGGCCGGTACACTGAAGATCGATCAGGCGCAATTCCGCGAGTTGGAATCGTTCACTAAATTCGGCGGCGAGATGGATGCGGTTACGGCCTTCACGATCGATAAAGGACAAAAGAATACACAACTGCTGATACAGCCCCAATACAACCCGATGCCCGTGGAACAGCAAATAGCAATCCTGTACTGCGGTACACAAGGCTTGTTGAAGGAAGTTCCGTTGAATAAAGTACACGAATTTGAGAAGGCATTCCTTCAGACGTTGATCACCAATCATCAGAAGGACGTACTGGATGTATTGAAATCCGGTGTGATAAACGATGAAGTCCGTAATATCCTGGAAGTGACGGCAAAACAATTGAAAATTGAAAGTTGAAAATTGAAAATTACAATAAGCAACATTTAATTTTCAATTTTCAATTCTCCATTTTCAATTAAAAAGATATGTCATCACTGAAAGAAATAAAAGTTCGCCTTGCGTCGATCCGGAATACGCAGAAGATCACTTCAGCCATGAAGATGGTGTCTTCTGCCAAGCTGCATCATACGCAGACGATTATCGAACATTTGCTGGTATACGAGAACAAGCTGAGCGCCATACTGAGCGGGACCTTGTCTGCCGAGAATGATTTGAATTCACCTTATACAGCAGTGCGTAAGGTGAAACAGGTCGCTATTGTCGCTTTTTCATCCAATACCGGATTATGCGGTATTTTCAACGCCAACGTATGGAAGGAGCTGTCTGCCCGCCTCCACCAATATGAGGCGGACGGTATCGCCGTACACATTTATCCGGTCGGAAAGAAAATAGCGGACGAGCTGCATAAAGCAGGTTACCAGACAGACGACAGCTTCCTGACAATCGGTGACAAACCGGCTTACGAAGATGCAGCACGGCTGGCTACGGCATTGATGGACTTATATACTACCGGGCAAGCAGACCGGGTAGAACTGCTTTACCATCATTTCAAGAATATGGCGGAGCAGGTGCTGACTGAAAAAACGTTCCTGCCGGTCACCTTACCGGAGACAGACCCGGCAAAGGAATCGCTGAATTATATCCTGGAACCGTCGGCAGAGCAACTACTGGCTTTGCTGTTGCCCAAAGTTCTCCACCTGCATATCTACACGACTTTGCTCGACACCGTCACGGCTGAACATGCCGCCCGCATGCTCGCCATGCAGACGGCCAACGACAATGCCAACGACCTGATCCAGGAACTGACATTGCAATACAATAAAACCCGCCAGCAGGCAATCACAAACGAATTGCTGGATATTATGGGCGGGAGTGGTCAATAATCTTCTACTTATAATGATCGAAGCCCCGGCGAATCACTTCGGCGGGGCTTCCGGCTTTAAAATTATTATTGAACAATTTTCTAACAACCAAATCTATTAAATTTAGCAGAAGAATAATATCATTAATTGGGCAGTCAGTACGCGCAGGAACATGGTCAACGGATAAACCGTTGCATATCCGACTGCAGGAGCGTCGTTGCCTGCCGTTGCATTCACATAAGCCAACGCAGGAGGGTCGGTCGTACTACCGGCCAGCAATCCCATCAGCGTAAAATAATTCAGTTTGAAGAAATACCTGCCGGCAAAACCGATAATCAACAGCGGTAACATCGTTATAATAAAACCGTAACCGATCCAGGCAAATCCCCCTTTATTGACAATCGTATCCACGAATCCATCTCCGGCACTCAATCCGACACAAGCAAGGAACATGGTTATACCGATCTCCCTCAGCATCAGGTTGGCACTCTGGGTCGTATAAGTAACCAACTTGTAACGATATCCGAAGCGGCTCAATAGAATAGAAACCACCAGCGGACCACCCGCCAGACCTAGTTTGATCGGTTGCGGGATTCCCGGGACAGTGAATGGGATACTACCCAGAATAATACCCAAAGCGATGCCAATAAAAATAGGGATCAGGTTAGGCTCATTCAAACGCTTCATCGAATTACCCAATATCGTACTCACCTTATCGACAGCCAGTTCACTACCGACCACCGTTACGCGGTCGCCCACCTGCAATTGCAGTCCCTGGGTAGCCACCAATTCGACTCCGGCACGGTTTACACGCGTCACATTGATACCGTGCAAACGCCGTAACTGCAAATCACCCAAACGGGAACCGGTCAGTTCCGGTTTGGTAACCAGAATACGACGGCTCACAAAAGCACTTTCAGCAGGGATCCACTGTTTACGGTCCATTTCTATTTCGGGACCGACAAAAGTTTTTATAGTCTCTGCGTCATGCTCTGTTGTGATCACAAATATCTTATCATCCTCATCCAAAATCGTATTGCCGGTCACGATCTCGACTTTATTGCTCTTCTTCCGCCAGATACGGGATATCACATATTGCCGGTGTTCGAGAAAAGCGCCGAGTTCCATCACCTTCCGTCCGAAAAGTGCGGGATTCTTCACGACAAGCGATATGGGAGTCGCTTCACTGTTATGCACATCGTTTTCCGCTTCCAGTTGTTCTGTCTCTTTCTCAAAACTGATATGAAAAATGTAGCGGACAAACAACATGGAAAGGATAATACCGACAACCCCCAGCGGATAAGCGACAGCATATCCCAGTGCGATCGTTTCATTCGATGTACCCGTCATATCGGTAAAAGCCTGTTGGGCCGCACCTAAACCGGGTGTATTTGTTACCGCTCCCGACAAAATACCGACCATTGTCGGCATGGGAATATCCGTTATGAAATGAATGACCAAGGCCGTTACAACGCCGAGGAAAACAATTCCGCAAGCCAACCCGTTCAATGTCATTCCCCCCTTTTTGAACGAAGAGAAAAAACCGAGACCGACCTGCATACCGACAGAATAAACGAACAGGATCAACCCGAACTCCTTGAAGAAATGGATCACGGCTGGATTAATGGTAAAACCGAAATGTCCCAGTAAGATACCGACAAACAACACCAGGGTTATACCCAATGAGATACCGAATACCTTGATCTTGCCTAACTGGATTCCCACAGCGATCACCAGCGATAACAAAAGAATAGAATGCCCTATTCCCTCTCCCCACAGCAGTTCACTTATCCACTCCATAATTATTTATTTTTCAGATATGCAGATGAAATATCAAAAGCATAAAAATTATCCTTTACATGCTGAACACATGAAGGGCACAGGCAATCCTTATAATAGACCCTGATAAAAACCTGCTGGCATTGATCCAGACCGGTAAATACATGCTGATCTTCCGGCGAAAAGCCGTCACAACCTGATAACTTCGCGCCACAACGCGCACAAAGCTTCTCCATAAATGTTACCTCCTTAAACGATAAATATTCTTTTCGAACTACTTTTCTAACCCACGAGAAAAACAGCCTTTAATGAACGGCAGGTCTTCTGACTGACTCCCATCCTGAAGCCTTCCCGACAAACGTCAGTGGCATTAGTTGTTTTCAGAATGTTGAACGGAGCTTCACAGCAGCGGGACTGTCCGGGATTTACACCCGATTCCCTTTTAATCCACATCATCCGACCAGACGATACGGAACCAATTCGACGGCAAAACTACAAAATAAAAAGATATAACAACTATTTAATCATAAGTTTTTTACAATAAAAAAATCCCTGCCAGCCTCACGGTCGACAGGGATTGCCATTCATAAATTCTAACAACAAAATCAAATCGTTATAATGGCATATTGCCATGTTTCTTCGGCGGATTGCTCTGGCTCTTGTTCTTTGCCATCTCCAGCGCCTGTATCAGTTTGAAGCGAGTCTGCCTCGGCATGATAATCTCATCGATAAATCCTTGTTCGGCTGCCCGGTAAGGATTGGAGAATTGCTCGGTATACTCTTTCATTGCCTGTTCTTTTTCTTCGCCGGTTGCTTTCCGGTACAGGATATTCACAGCACCTTCAGCTCCCATCACGGCGATTTCAGCCATCGGATAGGCCAGGTTTATATCGGCTCCGGTCGGTTTGCTCGACATCACGATATAAGCACCGCCATAGGCTTTCCGGGTAATCAGCGTGATCTTGGGAACGGTCGCTTCCGCATAAGCATACACGATCTTGGCACCGTGGCGGATAATACCGTCATGTTCCTGCTGGCAACCGGGCAAAAATCCCGGAACATCTTCAAATGTGATCAACGGGATGTTGAAACAATCGCAGAAACGGATAAAGCGTGCCGCCTTATCGGAAGCATCGATATCCAACACACCCGCCAGAAATGCCGGTTGATTGGCAACGATACCTACCGAACGTCCGCCCAAACGGGCGAAACCGACTACGATATTCTTTGCAAAATGAGGCATTACCTCGAAGAAATAATGATTATCGACAACCGGTTCTATGATATCTTTGATATCGTAAGGCACATTCGGATCGTCCGGGATCACCTGCTGCAAAGCTTCATCTTCACGCCGGACATCGTCGGAACAGGAAACGACCGGTGCATCCTCCATATTATTTGAAGGAAGGAAACTCAACAATTCACGAATACTCATTAATGTTTCCTCTTCCGTATCGCACATAAAATGGGTGACACCGCTTTTACTACTATGCGTATAGGCACCTCCCAGTTCTTCCTTCCCCACTTCCTCATGAGTAACCGCCTTGACTACATCCGGTCCGGTAATGAACATGTGGCTTTTATCCTTTACCATAAAGATAAAATCGGTCAATGCCGGAGAATAACAGGCCCCACCGGCACAAGGTCCCAGAATAGCCGAGATCTGAGGAACGACGCCCGAAGCCATCGTATTCTGATAAAAAATAGAAGCATATCCGGCCAGGCTGTTCACACCTTCCTGAATACGGGCTCCTCCCGAATCGTTCAGGGCAATGACCGGTGAACCGCTTTTCAGTGCCAGTTGCTGAACTTTCACTATCTTGGCGGCATTCGTCGCGCTCAACGTACCTCCGTAGGCTGTAAAGTCGTAGGCATAGACAAAGACTTGCCGTCCGTCTACTTTACCGTAGCCGGATACGATCCCGTCGCCGGGAATTTTATTCTTATCCATGCCGAAATTCGTACAGCGGTGAACCACAAATTTATCCAATTCGTTGAACGTCCCTTTATCCAGCAACATATCGATCCGTTCGCGGGCTGTCATCCGGCCGGATTCATGCTGCTTTTCGATACGGGTAATGCCACCTCCCTGCGAAGCTGTCTTATCCAGTTCTTCAAAGGCCTTATACAACTGTTCCTTTCCCATTTTATTCTTCTTTATCTGTTATTACGTCCAGCGACAGAAGAACCTGGTTGCTTGCTACCGAATCTCCTTCTTTGACCAATACCTCACGTACCGTACAGGCTGAACTTACCTTATAATTACTCTGCATCTTCATCGCCTCTATCACAACGACGATATCACCGGCTTCCAGACGGTCGCCTTTCTCCACCAACACCTTCACGACTTTTCCGGGCATAGGAGAAACGATCTTATTATCCTGCCGTTCTTCGCTGCTCTTACGCATACGCAGATATTTCATCTGTGTATCGACAATATCGACGGCATAAGACAGGAAATGTGTATTCACCGTATAACTTTTGCCTCCTTCTCCCCGGATCAGTTCGGCATTATACGAATTACCGTTGTGCAAAATAGAGCAGGCACCGTTCTCGGCCATCATAATATCGACTTCATAAGGGACACCGTCTATCGTCAACTGCACCTTATTCCCTTCCTTGCTGACCAGCGATACGTCCGCCACTCTTTTTCCTATATGTATTTCCATAATGAATAATTTTCTAATATGCTTATGAGCCAATTATTAAATACGCAAGACGCCTTTCTGAAGACCGAACTCACGCCAGCGGCTGATAGGACGGTTATCCGATGCCAACCCCGACTTGTTTTCCTCCAGGTTGATCAGATAATCGATATAGGCAGCGATCATAGCCACATTCTCGGTTTCCGTACCGCTCTCACTTACCGGATGCCGTAATTGTTCCGCATTTTTCGCAATAAAAGAAGTATCATATTTCCCCTGTACAAAATCAGTCGTATCCATGATCCGGCGCAGATAGCTGATATTGGTTTTCAATCCGGTGATCTTGTATTCATGCAGTACACGCCGCATACGTTCGATTGCATACTGGCGGTTGGTCGCCCATACGATCAGTTTGCCGATCATCGGGTCGTAATAAACCGGTATCTCATATCCTTCGTACACATAACTGTCCACACGGACACCGATACCGTTCGGTTCCGTCAGTTGCCTGATCACACCGGGAGACGGCATAAATCCGGCTTCGGTATCTTCCGCACAGATACGGCATTCGATAGCATGGCCACGCTGGGCTATCTCTTCCTGACGGATATGGAGCGGCTCATCGTTAACCACCCGGATCTGTTCTTTTACCAGGTCGACACCCAATACTTCTTCCGTGATAGGATGCTCCACCTGCAGGCGGGTATTCATTTCCAGGAAATAAAAATTCCGATGTTTGTCCACCAGAAATTCGATGGTACCTGCACCGGAATAATGAACGGCTTTTGCCGCAGCAACAGCTTTCTCTCCCATATCTTTCCGCAATTCAGCCGTAATAAACGGTGACGGGCTTTCTTCTACGATCTTCTGGTTACACCGTTGTACCGAACATTCACGTTCGCAGAGGTGGATCACGTTCCCGTGATTATCGCCCAGAATCTGAAATTCGATATGATGGGGCTCTTCCACAAACTTCTCCAGATAAACAGTATCGTCTCCAAAAGAAGAAAGAGATTCCGAACGGGCGGAATTATAGGCTTCCACCACCTCTTCCTCTTTATAGATAAGCCGCATCCCTTTTCCACCGCCGCCCATCGATGCTTTCAACATCACAGGAAAACCGATCTCCTTACAAACCCGAACTGCTTCTTCCGCACTCTGCAACGGCTGCTGTGTTCCGGGAACTACCGGTACGCCGGCTTCGATCATACGTTTGCGGGCAGAGATCTTATCTCCCATCGCTTCCATCGTTTCAGAAGCCGGACCGATAAAAATGATCCCTTCTTCCTTACATCTCCGGGCAAAAGCGGCGTTCTCCGAAAGAAAGCCGTAACCGGGGTGAATAGCATCTGCCTTATGAAGTTTGGCTGCCTGAATAATTTTTTCAATATCCAGATAACTCTCTTTGGAGGCCGCAGGGCCTATCAGGCAAGCTTCATCGGCATAAAGTACGTGCCGGGCAGCCCGGTCGGCTTCCGAAAATACAGCCACAGACTGTATTCCCATCTCCCGGCAGGAGCGCATCACACGCACCGCGATCTCACCACGATTTGCGATCAATATTTTCCGTATCATATCAATGCTTTAAATGTTTATAGCGGGGATTCACCTCGCAGGCATAGAAATATTTCTTTATCTCATTCAAACAGGAATTGCATAGGCATCCCGGATAATGCATCTTTACATAAGCAAGCTGGAGCTCATCCAATTTCACAGGTGCACAATGACAGGCAGAGATATCGTCTACCCGACAAACAAAGGAGATACCACAACGCGGACAATCTTTCTCCATAATCTGATAATTTTTGAAATAAACAATCTTTTCGAACCCGTATCCTAACCCACGAGGACATGAGCCTTTAATGAATGGCAGGTCTTCTGACTTACTCCCATTCTGAAGCCTTCCCGACCTTCGTCAGTGGCATTAGTTGTTTTCAGAATGTTGAACGGAGCTTCACAGCAGCGGGACTGTCCGGGATTTACACCCGATTCCCTTTTAATCTGTATCACCCGACCAGATAATACAGAACCGATTCGGTGACAAATGTAGAGAAATTATTACACATTTTATTCCAAATTGTGCATATTTTTTATTGGGACGCATAAGAGGCTGATAATATAACAGTTAGAAGAGAGCTCACCATTGACTATCCATTTGGGAAAACATTTCTTACTTTAAAAATCAAAAAGTTTTCCACTTTCACTGATTTTATATCTAATAATCAGCGATTTGACATAATTTAACTCGTTAAAAGTTTTCCAAAAAGAACACCATATATAGTTTAAGCATACCTTTGTTGGAGTAAAAACAACATAAATAATTATCAATTTTATCATGATACAAACAGTTATCAAACGGGATGGACGTATCGTCGGATTTAATGAGGAGAAGATAGTAACAGCGATACGAAAAGCCATGCTGCATACAGAAAATGGGGAGGATTTGCAGCTGATCCGCCAGATTACGGATCATATTTCATTCAAAGGAGAACCACAAATGACAGTGGAAGCGATTCAGGATGCAGTCGAACTGGAACTGATGAACAGTAGCCGTAAAGACGTAGCACAAAAATACATCGCTTACCGCAACCAGCGTAGCATTGCCCGTAAAGCGAAAACGCGCGACATGTTCCTGGAAATTATCAATATCAAATCGAACGATATCACCCGTGAGAATGCGAATATGAACGCGGACACGCCTGCGGGTATGATGATGAAGTTCTCCAGCGAAACGACTAAACCGTTCGTCGACGACTATTTGTTAAGCGAAGAGGTAAAAGAAGCCATCTCCAACAATTACCTCCACATTCATGATAAAGATTATTACCCGACCAAGAGTCTGACATGCGTTCAGCATCCGCTGGACCGCATCCTTAAATATGGTTTCTCTGCCGGACATGGTGAATCACGCCCGGCAAAACGTATCGAGACAGCCAGCATCCTGGGCTGTATCTCTCTGGAAACAGCTCAGAACGAAATGCACGGCGGACAGGCAATCCCGGCTTTCGACTTCTATCTGGCTCCTTATGTACGCAACAGTTTTATCGAAGAGCTAAAAACACTGGAAGAGTTGAACGGAGCCGATTATTCGCACCTCTACCAGGTAAAAGTTGATGATTACGTAAATGCTCCGTTAGACGGCCTGACAGGCGACCAGCGGATCATACAGCATGCTATCAACAAAACGACCAGCCGTGTACACCAGTCGATGGAAGCTTTTATCCATAATATGAACACCATCCACTCACGTGGCGGCAACCAGGTAGTATTCAGCTCTATCAACTACGGGACAGATACTTCGGCCGAAGGACGTTGCATCATCCGCGAAATACTGAAAAGTACCTACCGTGGTGTCGGTAACGGCGAAACAGCTATCTTCCCGATCCAGATATGGAAAAAGAAACGTGGCGTAAGTTATCTGCCGGAAGATCGTAACTACGACCTGTATACACTGGCCTGCAAAGTTTCTGCCCGTCGCTTCTTCCCTAACTTCCTCAATCTGGATGCCACATTCAACCAGCATGAAGACTGGAAAGCAGACGACCCACAACGTTACATGTACGAGGTAGCAACCATGGGATGCCGTACCCGTGTATTCGAGAACCGTTTCGGACCGAAAACTTCTATCGGACGCGGTAACCTCTCCTTCTCTACCATCAATATCGTACGCCTGGCTATCGAATGCATGGATATCGAAGATAAGGAAGTTCGTATCGCTCGTTTCTTTGCGAAGCTGGATGATATGTTGGAAGTGACCGCCCGCCAGCTTCACGAACGTATGGAATTCCAGAAAACAGCTTATGCCAAACAGTTCCCGCTATTGATGTCCTCACTTTGGCTGGGTAGCGAGAAACTGAAACCGACCGACACGATCGCCTCTGTTATCAACCAGGGTACACTGGGTATCGGATTCATCGGACTGGCAGAATGTTTGGTTGCGCTTACCGGCAAACATCATGGCGAAGATGCAGCTTCCCAGGAATTAGGCCTGAAGATCGTAACGTATATGCGCGACCGTGTCAATCAGTTCTCTGAACAGTATCAACATAATTATAGCGTATTGGCAACTCCGGCAGAAGGCCTTTCCGGCAAATTTACCGGAAGAGACCGTAAGAAATTCGGGCCATTGCCCGGCATTACCGACCGCGACTATTATACCAATTCGAACCATGTTCCGGTATATTATAAATGCAGCGCCCGTCATAAGGCGGAAGTGGAAGCTCCTTACCACGCACTAACCGGTGGTGGTCATATCTTCTATGTCGAAATAGACGGCGACGCAACCCACAACCCGGAAGTGATCATGAAAGTGGTCGATATGATGGACAAATATAATATCGGATACGGCTCGGTAAACCATAACCGTAACCGTTGCCTGGATTGTGGCTTTGAAAATGCAGATGCCCACATGGAAGAATGCCCGAAATGCGGTAGCAAGCATTTGGATAAGTTGCAGCGTATCACCGGTTACCTGGTAGGCACAACCGACCGCTGGAACAATGCCAAACTTGCCGAATTAAATGATCGTATTATTCATAATTGATAATTTTCATTGGCATATTAACTCATTGACACATTATTTTTTATGCTTTCAATCATAGACATTATAGAAGATACAACCGTAGACGGTCCGGGATTCCGGACCGCTATCTACGCTGCCGGATGCCCGAATCAATGCCCGGGCTGCCACAATCCGGAGTCATGGGATATAAAGAAAGGTAAACCAACCCCGACGGAAGAGATATTGGATAAAGTTCTGGCAGATGAATTTGCGGACGTCACTTTTAGCGGCGGTGATCCGATGTTCCAGCCGGAAGAATTTACCGAACTGGCTCGTGCCATTAAAGAAAAAAGTCAAAAAAATATCTGGTGCTACACGGGTTACCAATTTGAGAAGTTATTGCAAAACCCTAAACAAGCGGCTCTCCTCCAATATATCGACGTACTGGTAGACGGTAAATTTAAACAGGCTCTGCACGACGAAAGCCTTTTGTTTCGTGGCAGCAGTAATCAACGTCTGATCGACGTGAAAAAATCATTAAAAGAAAACAAAGTAGTCTTCTATAACTACAATCCGTTTATTTGAAAAGACTTTTTCAACAGAGGTAGGTCCAAATTCATTTACACCTACCTCTAATTTATATTTCTTCCTATTATCTTCTTATTTTCCTCCAAATGTTCTTCCAGTGACATACTGTTGTTTAAACATAACCGGTGAGACTCCTTTATGTTTCTTGAAGAACTTTCCAAAAGAGGACTGATCTGAAAAATTCAACATGTCGGCTATCTGTTGAATGGACAAATCCGGATTCCGTAAAAGAATCTCGGCTTCGCGCATCAACGCTTCACTGATCCATTGATTGACAGTCCTTCCACTGAAACTTTTCATTATACGCGACAGGTACTCGGGGGTAATGCACAATTCGCCGGCATAGAAAGAAACGGAATGTTCTGTCCGGCAATGTTTGTTCAGTAACTGGATAAACAGGAAAAGCAATACATCTTTTGCCGGTGGATTCGGATTTACTTTATGCCGGTTTGCCTGATAGACAATGTTATTCATCTCCAGTAAAAAGCCACGGAGTTCGTTCAGGATAATATCGCGTTGCCATGCATGTTCCGTACGGTCGATATTCCGCTCGATACGGCAGAGGCAATTCTCCAATAAAAGACCTTCCTCTTCATTCAGATGTTGGATAGGACGACTATGCAGGGAAGCGATATAAGCAGCTGGCATACGACGGCTGTTCAACATGATCTCGGAAAACAGATTGCGTTCGATGATCAGATGATAGCCTTTGAAATCGGAAGAAAAACGGAAGTTCTTTACCGAGTGCATATCCATTATATTCAATAATAGATTATCAGATAAATGATAGGTAAAATCATCTATGGTAACCTCTATATCTCCTTGACGAACCAGAAAAATAGAAAAGGCATCCAGGCGGATAGAAACATCTTCTTTGAATCCGGGATTCCTGTGATTGTTACCATCCATTTTCACAATAACCAATTTATCCTGATAGGACTTCAGATTCATTTTAAAACGAAGCAAGTCCGCAATACTCAGCTGCAAAAAAGATTCTTCCATATCCATTTTTATAAGGTTGCAAAGATAGAAAATATATTGGAAAGCAGCTTTGGACGGACCTTCATACAACCATTTTGCGGACATCCGCAAAATGGTTCTAAAAGTATCTGGTAGACAACCTTCCCTGTTCAATTTTGGAACAAATATATTCATTTTCCAACCACAGCTATTATCTCAAAAAGTCGGATATTTGCACCGGTTATTAGTTAAGGCAGTATATATCAATGAGTAGCAAACTTACATCACTCTGACATTACCGTGTTGATGTTTTGATTTTGGAACAATCCTACTGCCGGGATTATAATTGAATAATAGCAGAATATGAAGAAAAATTTTATGGCCCGATGCCTCAATGGCATCGGGGTAGGGCTTCTTTGCCTTATCGCAAGCTCATGTAAAGAGCAACCGGCAACAATGGTTAACAGTGAGTACAAAGTGCTGAAAGTGTCGACAACCGACAAAACCCTGAGCAGTCTTTATTCCGCCACGATACGCGGACGACAGGATATCGACATCTATCCGCAGGTCTCAGGATTTATCACACAGTTATGTGTGGAAGAAGGACAAGCTGTCAGAAAAGGACAGTTGTTGTTCATCATCGACCAGGTTCCTTATCAGGCAGCGTTGCAGACAGCGATTGCGAATGTAGAAGCTGCACAGGCTGCACTGAACACGGCAAAGCTGACGTTCGACAGTAAAAAAGAACTACATGCACAAAATGTAGTATCGGCTTTCGACCTGCAAACCGCTGAAAATTCATGGCTAAGTGCCAAAGCACAGCTAGCCCAGATGAAAGCACAGGAACTGAGTGCCCGCAACAACCTCTCATACACAGAGGTAAAAAGTCCGTCCAACGGAGTTGTCGGAACACTCCCCTACCGTGTCGGAGCGTTGGTCAGCGCCAATTCGCCTAAACCGTTGACAACTGTTTCAGATAATTCGAACATGTATGTCTACTTTTCCCTGACGGAAAATCAACTGTTGGCCCTCACCCGCCAATACGGTTCCAAACAGAAAGCTTTGGAAATGATACCGGAAGTCGAATTGCAACTGAATGATAAATCCGTTTATCCGGCAAAAGGAAAAGTCGAAACTATTAGCGGTGTAATAGACCGTAATACAGGGACTGTAAGCCTGCGTGCCGTATTCCCGAACGAAGAAGAGATCCTTTACAGCGGCAGTTCCGGAAATATTATCCTGTCGACAGAGAAATCGGGCAGTATCGTGATCCCGCAAACAGCCACATTCGAAATACAGGATAAAGTATACGTTTATAAAGTCATAGATGGCAAAGCGACATCGGCTCAGGTCAATATCACCCGTGTGAACGGAGGCCAGGAATATATCGTGAACGAAGGTCTGAAAGCCGGTGACGTGATCGTTGCCGAAGGTGTAGGTTTGCTGCGCGAAGGAACTCCGATCCAGGTTAAACAATAATAGGAAGAACGGAATATGAAATTAAGAACCTTTATAGAACGCCCGGTACTATCAGCCGTTATCTCTATCGTGATAGTATTTATGGGTATCATCGGGTTGACCAGTCTGCCCGTCGAACAATATCCCGATATTGCCCCGCCTACCGTTATGGTGAGTACAACTTACTTCGGTGCCAGTGCGGAAACCCTTCAAAAGAGTGTGATCGCCCCGCTGGAAGAGGCCATCAACGGTGTAGAAGACATGACCTACATGACATCTACGGCTACCAATGCAGGAACCGTATCCATTATGGTATACTTCAAACAAGGTACCGATCCGGATATGGCAACCGTAAACGTACAGAACCGTGTGTCCAAAGCCACCGGTCAGTTACCCGCAGAAGTAACTCAAGTGGGGGTCACTACTACCAAGCGTCAGACCAGCATGTTGCAGATCTTCTCGATTTACAGTCCTGACGATTCATACGACGAAGGCTTTCTTGCCAACTACCTGAGCATTAACCTGAAGCCGGAAATCCTCCGTATCTCAGGTGTCGGCGAACTGATGGTAATGGGCGGAGATTACAGTATGCGTGTCTGGATGAAACCGGATGTGATGGCGCAATACAACCTGATCCCTTCGGATGTGACCGCCGTACTGGCCGAACAGAATATAGAATCGGCAACCGGTGCATTCGGTGAGAACTCTACAGAGACCTACCAATATACGATGAAGTACAAAGGCCGCCTGATACAGCCGGAAGAATTCGGGGATATCGTGATACGTTCGACCGAAGACGGTGAAGTACTGAAACTGAAAGATATAGCAGAAATAGAACTGGGACGTGAAAACTACTCTTACATCGGTGAACTGACCGGACACGTCGGTGTCTCTTGTATGGTATTCCAGACAGCCGGTTCCAACGCAACCGAGGTAAACCAGCAAATCGACGCTTTCCTCGACGAAGCACGTAAAGACCTGCCGAAAGGAGTTGAGATCGTACAGATGATGAGCTCGAACGACTTCCTGTTCGCCTCCATCCACGAGGTGGTAAAGACGTTGATCGAAGCGATCTTACTGGTTATCCTGGTGGTATACATATTCCTGCAGGATATCCGTTCGACCCTGATCCCGCTGGTAGGTATTATCGTGTCGCTAATAGGAACATTCGCATTCATGTCGATTGCCGGATTCAGTATCAACCTGATTACTTTGTTTGCACTCGTTCTCGTAATCGGTACGGTGGTCGATGATGCCATCGTCGTCGTCGAGGCGGTACAGGCCCGGTTCGACGTCGGGTATAAATCTTCGTACATGGCAAGTATGGATGCCATGAACGGGATCAGTGCCGCCATTATCTCTTCTTCACTGGTGTTTATGGCCGTGTTTATTCCGGTATCGTTCATGAGCGGAACTTCAGGTACATTCTATACACAATTCGGTCTGACAATGGCAGTTGCCGTAGGTATCTCAGCGATCAATGCATTGACTCTGAGTCCGGCGTTATGCGCACTGATACTGAAACCGTATATCAATGAAGACGGTACGCAAAAGAATAACTTTGCCTCCCGCTTCCGTAAAGCGTTCAATACTGCTTTCGATGCCCTAATCGCCAAATATAAGAAGGGCGTACTCTTCTTTATCAAACGTAAATGGCTGATGTGGTCGATGCTGGCTTGCTCGGTTGTCCTGTTGTTTTTCCTGATGAAAACGACGAAGACCAGTCTGGTGCCGGACGAAGACCAGGGTGTATTATTCGTCAACGTAACGACGGCTGCCGGTAACTCACTGGCAACGACCAACGACGTGATGACCACCATCGAGAACCGTATCAAAGACCTGCCGCAGATCAAGGATTATAACAAAGTATCCGGTTACGGACTGATCTCCGGACAAGGAAACTCATTCGGTATGTTCATCATCAAACTGAAACCGTGGGATGAACGTACAGATAAGGAAGATCACGTACAATCGGTTATCAACCAGATATACGGACGGACTGCCGATATCAAGGATGCAAACATCTTCGCCATGTCACCGGGTATGATCCCCGGTTACGGTATGGGTAATGCGCTGGAAATGTATATGCAGGATAAAAAAGGAGGCGATCTGACTGAGTTCTTCAATACGACACAACAATATCTAGGGGCCTTGCGCGAACGCCCGGAAATTGCAGCCGCCTATTCAACCTTCTCTATCAACTACCCGCAGTGGGAAGTGACGGTAGATGCAGCTAAATGCAAACGTGCCGGTATTACACCGGATGCCGTACTGAGCACCTTGTCAGGTTATTATGGAGGACAATATGTATCCAACTTCAACCGCTTCTCGAAAGTGTATAAGGTGATGATACAGGCTTCTCCTGATTACCGTCTAGATGAATCCTCGCTGGATAATACCTTCGTACGCATGGCGAATGGTGAAATGGCACCGTTAAGTCAGTTTGTAAACCTGACAAAGGTATACGGTGCCGAATCGCTAAGCCGTTTCAATATGTACAACTCGATCAATGTAAATGCCATGCCTGCACCGGGCTACAGCTCCGGTGACGCGATCAATGCAGTGAAAGAAGTAGCAGCAACCAGCCTGCCGAAAGGCTACGGTTACGACTTTGCCGGTATCACCCGCGAAGAGAACCAGGAAAGCAATACGACAGCCGTGATCTTCGTTATCTGTATTCTGATGATTTACTTGATCCTAAGTGCACTTTATGAAAGTTTCCTGGTTCCGTTTGCCGTGATCCTTTCCGTTCCTTTCGGTCTGATGGGTAGCTTCCTGTTTGCCAAGATCATGGGGCTGGAGAATAACATTTATCTGCAAACCGGTTTGATCATGTTGATCGGTCTGTTGGCTAAAACAGCCATCCTATTGACTGAATATGCAGCCGAACGGCGTGCCGCCGGTATGAGCCTGACATCTGCCGCACTGTCTGCCGCCAAAGTACGTCTGCGTCCGATCCTGATGACGGCGTTGACCATGATCTTCGGTCTGCTTCCGTTGGTAGTAGCGACAGGTGTCGGTGCAAATGGTAACAGTTCATTGGGCACAGGTGCCGTAGGCGGTATGTTGATCGGAACACTGGCACTGCTGTTCGTCGTGCCTTCCCTGTTCATTGTATTCCAGTATCTGCAAGAAAAAGTGCGCCCGATACAGTTCGAGCCGACTCACGACTGGCAGATTCAGGAAGAAGTAGAAGAGGTAACCGCCGAGCGGAAAGACTATCTCGAAAGTAAAAAGAAAGGAAATCAAGCAGATGAAAAATAATATCATTCTATTATCCGTCGCCACCCTCTCGTTACTGAGCGGGTGCGGCATCTATACATCCTACAAACCGGAGACCTCCGTTCCTGACAACCTGTTCAGGGACGAGGCGATGGCTACGGATACGACCAGCATCGGCAGTCTCGACTGGCGGGAACTCTTCACAGACCCGCAATTGCAGACGCTGATCGAAAAAGGACTGGAGAACAACACCGACATGCGCACCGCCCATTTGCGGGTACAGGAAGCCGAAGCCGCCCTAATGACATCGCGTCTGGCTTACCTTCCGGCACTGAACCTGAATCCGCAGGGGACGATCAGCAGCTTCGACGGTTCGAAAGCCGCCAAAAGTTATCAGTTGGCGGCAGCTGCCAGTTGGGAAATCGACATCTTCGGGAGACTCACCAATGCGAAAAGAAGCGCACAGGCAGCTCTCGAACAGACTAAAGCATACAAACAGGCCGTCCGGACACAGCTAATAGCCACAGTAGCCAATTCCTATTACACATTATTATTGCTCGACAAACAACTTGTCATCAGTGAACGGACGGCCTCTCTTTGGAAAGAGAACGTACAGGCGATGCGTGCGTTGAAAAAAGCAGGTCTGGCAAATGAAGCCGCCGTCTCCCAGTCGGAAGCGAACAGCCTGAGTGTGGAAGCCTCCCTCCTGACCCTGCGCCAGCAGATCAACGAGATGGAAAACAGCCTCTCCAACCTGCTCGGAGAAGTGCCTCACCGGATGGAACGGGGAGAACTGGATCGACAGGAATTTCCTCAGATACTATCCGCCGGCGTTCCGCTCTCCCTGTTAAATAACCGTCCGGATGTACGGCAGGCAGAATATTCGTTGGCACAGGCATTCTATGCAACGAACGGAGCACGCAGTGCTTTCTATCCGAACATCACCCTCAGCGGTGTTGCCGGATGGACTAATAACGGAACGGGGATCATCACCAACCCGGGCGGCTGGCTGTTGCAGGCAATAGGCTCGCTGACACAACCGCTATTCAACAAAGGTGCCAACATCGCCCAGTTGAAAATAGCCAAGGCACAACAGGAAGAGGCCTCCCTGGCTTTCCAGCAGAGCCTATTGAATGCCGGAAGTGAAGTAAACAACGCATTGACACAATGGCAGACGGCACGCGGACGCATCCAACTGGCCAACCAGCAAATTACAGCTTTACAAAAGGCCGTAAAAAGCACCCGGTTACTGATGCAACACGGAAACACCACTTACCTGGAGGTACTGACTGCCCAGCAAAGTTTACTACAAGCGGAACTCTCGCAGGTAGCCGACCGTTTCGACGAGATACAAGGTGTTATTAACCTCTATCACGCATTAGGCGGCGGACAGGAAGAATAAAAAAGAGAATCCACCTACATAAAAAAGCTGTTAGGGAGCTGCGTGCCATAGTGGGACTTTTAACGCACTCTCCTAACAGCTTTTCATTTATCAAGCCTTATCCCGGATTACAGGATCACCTTAAACCGTTCACCACCGATAAGAACAATATAGGTTCCGGAAGGCAGCGATATGAACCGGTCGCCTGCCTCCGACCGGAATTTCTTCTGCAATTGCCCGCTAAAAGTATAAACAGAGATCTCTTCCGACTGGTCAGTACGGATAAACAACTGATGATTATTTGTCCACACCTTTATACCCGACTGAATTTCAGCATTCGCCACCGGATCAGGATTCTTCACTACGCCTTCAATCAAGACATTTACATCCGAACGGACATATTTTATAATATAAGCTCCATCGCTAGTACGAGGTTGGATGGTCTCACCACGGCTGGTCGTGACAACCGGTTCCGATTTATCATACTCCTTATCGAGAACCAAATAAAAACGGAAGCTATCCCACGATTCCACTTCATAATCGCCTGCTACCGGATCGGTCACTGCACCTTCGACAGCCGGGAGGGTTACCGTGTAATAAATAGGTGTTGGTGGTGGAGGTGCCGGTATCCCTTCAAACTCAGCAGTAACCGTCACATCGTAGGCAGGCATGTTGAATGAATTACCGGAAACAGCAACAACCGTACTCTCGCTTCCTGTCTTGTACACCTTCAACGAGCCGCTTTTCAAGCGATAACCGGCTTCGGGAGTAATGGTAAGATTGACCGGAGTTCCGATTGTGACATCGCTGTTCGGCGTTGCAGAAATGCCTCCATTAACTAAGGTCGCAACGGTCACGGTGTAAGGTATGCCTGTAATATCGCCGACCGTAAAGGAAACATCGCCGGTCACCTTATAAGTTGTTCCGGAAACCGCACTACCGTTTGCCAGGACGGATCCTCCCAGATAACCTTCATTCGGGATAACCGATAAGGTTAGATCCGTATTATCTGGGACTTTATCTCCGGTTTCCAGTTCTGTATTACGTTCCCCTACTTTATCCCATACAACAGAGAGCTTTCCGTTTGCCGGATGAGTTATGGTCACAGTGTAAAGCGTGGTAGTGCTACCATCACTCTGCCCGCTACGGTAAGTATCCCCAGCTTTATAAACAGGAGTGGTTGTTACCTTTACCGTACCACTTTCCGTAGTTGCTGATTTATATACTTTTAGCTCAGCATCCGCGAGCTGTTCACCGCCTACCACAAGTGCCTTATTATTAGCAAACTTTGTCCCGTCTTTAAAATTAAACAAAATAATATCTCCCTTTAGTTTGCCACTGCCACTTATTTCGGTCGGATGATCTTCGTTTATAATAAGACTATGTAATGCATTACTACTGGCACTAATAATTTCCGGCTTCCGAAATTCTGCGACAGTCGTTCCTTCCAGCACGATATCGGATATGGCATGCGTTTCAGGTATCATAAAAGGGTTGCTTTCGCTACCTTGATTACGGATCGTTAGTGTGCAGGACTTATAGTCGCTTCCTTTCGAATGATTTCCCGACGCGATTTGCCGTGTTATCTTTCCCCCTTCAATGGTAAGATTCATTTTACCATTGACCGGGACAAGCTTACCCGGTATTTGGTCTCTTGCAGCTCCCAACGTTGCTATTTCCCCGCCTTTTACAAGAATATTCACGTCTCCTCCCACAATGCCTTGATATCGCGTATTAGCGTTGCTTTCTGTATGACTGCTACCCCACACTTGTCCAAATGTACCATTTTCAATCGTTACATCTGTATTTCCCGTTACCCCGGCATAAAGACCACCGCCATATAAGATAACGCCGGCAGTTCCGGGAGTAAAACTTTTAACAACGACCCGGGTAGAGCCAACCTTTCCTTTGTCCGCATCATAATCGTCACCGTAACCGCTGCCGTAGATAGCGGCAGCATTGGGAGTTGAGTTATCTACCTGTATCCCGCCATCCAATGTCGCTCCGTTCACCTCCACATAAGCGGACCCCGTTACGCTTCCCTGCGAACAACCTCCATAAATCGTTCCTATAGTTCCACCGGTAGCAACAATAGATGTATTACCACTTACAGTACAACCCCAACCACCGGCAAAAATGGCACCGTGCATCGTCTGAACAGTCGGATCATAGAATGTTCCTCCTGCTATTTCCACGCGGGTACTGCCTACGGTTGTACCTAACTGATTGCTTCCCCCAAATACATTTCCTGTAATTGTCGGAGTTCCTGATATTTTCAGATAACATTCCCCGATGACATTGCCATTATAACCGCCGCCATTTATATATCCCAGTGTACCTCCGGATATTTCTACATGTGTACTGCCTACGGTTGTGCCTAACTGATTGCTTCCTCCAAATACATTTCCTGTAATTGTCGGAGTTCCTGATATTTTCAGATAACATTCTCCGGCGACATTGCCATTATAACCGCCGCCATATATATATCCCAATGTACCTCCGGATATTTCTATATGTGTACTGCCACAATCCGCAGCATCTCCCCCACCAAAGACAGTTCCATTTACTTTTACACTGCCGGATAAATCTAATTTAGCTTCCCCTATTACACTCCCTTTCCAACCTCCGGCATATACCCATCCGAACGTTCCGCTTTTCAAAGTGACAGACGTACTGGTTACTGATCCGGTTTCACTTCCTCCCCAAATATTTTTTAATCCTGCCAGTGTGGCTTGTCCATTATTAATAGTATATGAACTTGTACATTCCACTCCTTCATCAAACACAAGTGCATGCCCATTCGCATAAATACATGACATATCCAGTTTGATATTGCTGAATGTAAGCGGCGCAGCCATTTCTAAATTACTACTACAAGTAAGTGTTTTCTGACCATTATCACTAGTGATAGTGCATGCCTTACTAGGAACATCTCCCATGGTTATATCAGCTGTAAGCTGAATAACATCACCCTCATCCAAAGAACTGATCGCACTGTTCCAATTTTCCGTAGAACCGACACTATGCGTTGTTTCTGCTATCCCATCCAAAGATGCAATCATAAAAAAGGTGATCAACAGACTGATAAATCTGCTAACCACCACGTTTAGTTTCATTTGTTTCACATTCATATTAATATTAGTGTTTGAATTGTTCATATAGAAAAACTTTTTGGGGTGACTTCCCCACTTCCCGTTGGGGGTATACACCTATCTCTCATTGGGGTGGTACCCCCATTCCTCGTTGGGGCAGGTACCCCAGTTCCCATTGGGGCATATACCCCAACGGAAAGGTCTGCTTATTCTATAACGGGACGGTCGTCGTCATCTCCACCGCCGGAAGTGCCGTCGGTTGATTTCAACAGCATACTATACTCGGTACGAGGTTCTTTCAGCAATGTTCCGCTCTTGCTTCTGCTGGCTCCAGCCTGCGAAATATGTACGACCTGGTAATTCTTATCTTTAGTGATAGTAGAGGGAACCATAAACATCAAATGTTTCGGTTCGTTGGTCAATAGGATATTGACTTTGATACGGTCGGCGTCTGTTTTCCCTTCTTCCTGCAGGTAAAGGCCAACGGCAGGATTATCGCCGAGAACAGAGAGGTTGACACCTTTAATATCAAGCACCTGACCACCGGTAACGCTCAGATTGACTTCGCCATTAACGGTATTTGTTATGGTATCCATTTGAGCAAAATGCTGCGAAGGTCCCATGTTAGTGACATTGGTTCGTTTCATGGCCTCCTGCACTTCGGGGCCTACACTCATGATAGCCGTCACTTCATGTTTCGGGCGGGTAAAAGGTTCGTTCGGAGAATTGAATACGCCTTTAACTCCAAAACGTAAGGTAAAGTATTCAAAGCTAACATTGTTTCCCTGTAAACCCATTTCGATGCCTTTGTCTGCCATTAGGCGAAAACCATCTACTAACTGGTCCTCACGCAAAGTAGTGGTCCCGCCTTTAACGATAAGTTGAGCCAACCCGCTCAGGTCGTAACTCATTCCTCCAATGATATTTAAAGTGTAATCATTCTTGTCGGCTGTCAGCTTGTTTTCATTGGTATTTCCACGTAACATGCCCGGTTTTACTTTTTTTGCCATAATTGTAGCTGCTTTTATATTAGTAATAGTGTTGATTTACAACTCCTTATAGAAGGCAATGACTAGAATAAACGTTCCTTTATTTTAGTCATTTATAGTCGATAATAAAACATCTGGCAAATTCCCCAAAAATACAGTTAATATGCTGACACATAACAAACAAAAACGCCACAGACTTTGAATATTCAAAGATAAAAGCCTACCTTTGGAGTGACTAAAATAAAGGAACGATAAAATTAGTCACGTTTTTACGCTTACACATCTCTTACAAATCAACAGCCACATAACAAAAAAGCCTGAAACGCAATATACGTTCCAGGCATAAATCCAATATCAATACTTTATTAAATCCTTGCTGTTATATAATCGATAATATCGAGGCAGAGATTGGTTGTCAGGTCGTTCGTATCTAAGTCGGGATTGAGTTCCACCAAATCCAACGACTTCACAAGATTTGTTAAAAGGATATGATTGACAAAATCCTTAAATTCATCGGGTATAAGCCCTTCGCTGACCCGTGTTCCTGTGCCCGGAGCAAACCGCGGATCGATACTGTCCACATCGATACTGAAATGGACATTACGTATTTTCCTTTCCTTCAGTTTCCGTTTAATATCTTCGGCTACAAAATCGATTCCTTTCAGATGGATCGTATCCATGGTGTAAACGCTCAGACGTTCCCGTTCGATGAGAGCCTGCTCGCCTTCGTCGAGGCTGCGGGTTCCAACGAGGAATACATTCTGCGGATTCACCTTATTGCCGGGGGCATAGATATTGACAAGTTCTTCGCTTCCCATCCCCATCAGGGCACTCAAGGGCATTCCGTGGATATTGCCGCTGGGAGAGGTTTCATTCGTGTTGAGATCGCCATGCGCATCCAGCCAGATGATCCCGAAATCGTCGAAACATTTCCCTACACCGGAAGCACTTCCCAGCCCAAGAGAATGATCGCCGCCGATAACAAGCGGGAAGGCGCCGCCGCGCAAGGTGTCATACACCAACTCAGCCAGATTATTATTCACCTCTACAATAGCGTCCAGATACTTCATGCTCTTGCCACGGGCAAATTTATCCGTTTCCGAAACGGGAGGGACATACAGATTCCCCAGGTCGAAGGCACGATGGCCGTTCTTCCGGATTACCTTCATCAATCCCCGTTCGCGCAGATGATTCGGGGCACGCTCCACGCCTTCACGGTCGCAACCCAGATTCAAAGGAACTCCTATTACGTTTATTTTCATATTATAATAATGTGTTAATGTGTCAGGTAGGGGCGGTTCGCGAACCGCCCCTACAAAAATCGGGACAACGTTTCCTTTATTATGCCGATCGCTTCCATCATCTGTTCGCGGGTGATGACCAGCGGCGGTGTGAAACGAATGATGTGATCGTGTGTCGGTTTAGCTATCAAACCGTTTTCTTTCAGTGCCAGACAGATATCCCACGCCACCTTTCCGCCGCGAGGTTCGGTAACGACGGCATTCAGCAATCCTTTTCCGCGAACCTGCTTAATCATCGGATTATCGATCTTCTGCATTTCGCTACGGAACAATTCACCCATCTCATAAGCATTCTCCGAGAGATGTTCATCGCGTACCACTTCAAGGGCGGCTATTCCGACAGCGGCTGCCAACGGGTTTCCGCCATACGTGGAACCATGTTCGCCCGGAGCAATCGTCAACATGATCTCGTCGCTCGCCAATACCGCGGAGACAGGAGTGACACCACCGGAGAGGGCTTTCCCCAGGATCAATATATCGGGATGAATATTCTCATAATCGCAGGCTAGCAATTTACCGGTACGCCCGATGCCGGTCTGTATCTCGTCGGCAATGAACAGCACATGATGGGCATGGCATAAGTCATAACAAGTGCGGAGATACCCTTCGTCGGGGACAACCACGCCTGCTTCCCCCTGGATCGGTTCCAACAGGAAACCGACCACGTCGGGGTCTTTCAAGGCTTCTTCCAACGCTCCTACATTATTATATTGCACTTTGATGAAACCGGGTGTATAAGGCCCGAAGTCGGCATACGAACTGGGATCGGTGCTCATGGAGATGATCGTGATGGTACGTCCGTGGAAATTCTCGCTGCATACGATGATCTTCGCCTTTTCCGGTGCAATGCCTTTGATACGATATCCCCAGCGGCGTGCCAGTTTCAAGGCTGTCTCTACCGCTTCGGCACCGGTATTCATAGGTAGTAATTTATCATAGCCGAAGAACTTACAGGCAAACTCCATATACTCGCCCAATACGTCCGAATGGAAAGCGCGCGATACCAGTGTCAGCTTCTGTGCCTGGTCGGTCAATGCCTGGATGATTTTAGGATGGCAATGCCCCTGGCTCAGGGCGGAATAACCGGACAGGAAATCAAAATAACGTTTGCCTTCCACGTCCCACACAAATACGCCTTCTCCTTTTTCGAGAACGACAGGCAGGGGATGATAGTTGTGTGCACCAAACTTCCCCTCACGGGTGATGTAATCTTCCGGTCTCATACTATTTCAGATTTAATTGTTTTGTCAGACTGTAAGCGTTTCATACAGCCATTGTCCCAAAGGTAGTGATTTGAGTGACAGTATGTCACGGAAAGGGATATGTTAAGAAACACAGGAAACTAAAAAAGGGACACCCTCGTGTCCCCTTTTTCATGTTTGGCGTAAAAAATATATATAGTCTTGAGAATTAAATGCGTATTATTTACCGGATGTTTTAAGGCTTACCGGTTTGAACAGGAATAGGAACAAAAACAATAACACCGCTGTACAAATAGAAGATATTATAAACAGTACCGGCCAGTCGCACTTGTCACCATCCCGGAAAAACCCTATCAACCATCCATTCCACAATGTACCGATCAGGAAGCCTACACCCCATACCAGGAAGAAAAGAAGTCCCTGAGCTTGTGCTTTCATATCCTTCGGAGCTACATTGTCCGTATAAACCTGTCCACCGACATAGAACAATCCGAAAATCAGCCCGTGTACGATAATTCCGATATAATAGAACCACTGTTGTCCGGTTTCCGCACCGAAAAAGAAGGCTCCGTAACGGACCAGCATAGCTATCATACCAAAGATCAATGTATTCTTAATTCCCGACTTCACAAGGATCGTCGTAGTGATAACCAGGAAAAACATTTCCGCCAACTGTCCGAAGTTCATCGTCACCGTGATATTTCGCACCTGCTCGTCTGCCAGGATCATAGAACCATATACATGATAAAGCGTAAACGGTATAATCGACAGGAAAGTCAGGATCATAAACACCCGGTAGTTCTTATCTTTCATCAACGAGAAAGCGCTGAAACCTGTAATATCCATCACCGATATCTTTGAACTCTTTGCTACCGAAGGTGGTGTATGCGGAAGTGTCAAGTTGGCAAAAGCAGCCACAAAACAGACACCGGCTCCACAATACATCGGCAAATTCGTGTCATCGAACGCTTCCATTCCTAATAAATGGATTGCCACCAGGCTAAAAATACCCGAAGCTACCCATCCGACCGAACCGAACATACGTATACGCGGAAACTGCTCGGACGGAGCATGGCTCATAGCGATCGTACTTGTCAGACTTTGTGTCGGCATATGACAAAGCATAGCCATTACTACAAAGAACATCAAAGGAGGAAAATCCTTTTGCTGGGCTGCCAGTAAAAGAAAGACACCCGTTAATATATTTAATACTGCTAATATCTTTTCTGCGGCAAAGTAACGGTCGGCAATCGCTCCGATAAAAGAAGAAGCCATTGCACCGATAGCCATCGCACTTAATACTAAGGAGACCTGATACACTTCCAGCTTAAGCGTGTGTGAAAGATAGGCCGCTAACGGTACCCACCAGACTGCACTTAGCATGTACTGTAAAAACATCATCAGACAGAGCTGAATCTTTGTTCCCATTCCGGTATTAACTTGTTGTGTATTCATGATAGTGATCAAAAAGGTTTCTTATAGTATTTCCAAATCGTTGATCAAAAGTACTTCCTTATGAAAAATATATCTGTTCATTCCAGTTGCATTAATTCCCGTATTTATCTCATTCTGTGGTATTCTCACCGGGTATGATACGATTTTTGAAATCCGTGATACAATAAATGAAAACTGGTAATACAATTTTATATATCTTGCAGTGTCAAACAACAAACTTATTTATGAGACATCTGAAGTTGATCTTATCTATACTTTTCCTGTTCTGTTCTCTCTGCCTTTTTGCTGAAGAAAGCAACTATCTTTTCCGCCATTACCAGGTGGAGAACGGGTTAAGCGATAACATGGTGACCTGTTGTGTGCAGGATAAAAGCGGCTATATATGGATCGGTACGCGCGACGGTCTGAACCGGTTCGACGGATATACCTTTAAAGTATTCCGTAACGACCCCGACGACACGGAATCGCTGGGCAATAACTGGATCACCCATCTCGGATGCGACCATGACGGGAATCTATGGGTAGGTACACTTTCCGGATTGTATCAATACAACGAGACTAAAGAATCGTTCTTGCACGTCCCTTTCACCAAAAACAAAGGGATCGAACTTTTCCAGTTTGACAAGAGCAACCAGCTTTGGCTACTCATGGACGGGACATTGATACAGTACAATGTTTCCGACGGACAGTTCCGCATCTTCGCCGGCAACAACGGACAGACGTATACCTCCTTCTGTATCATGGCGGATAATTCGGTCTGGTTGGGCGATTCGGAAGGTTTTATTTCCCAGTTGAACCCGGAGGATGGCAATCTCGAATCGCATAACCTGTTTGCCCATTCGCCGGAAACCACTTCGCGAAAATTATCCATGTTATATCCTTCGCCTTCCTCCCCGAATATCTACGTCGCATTTGAACACGACGATGTCAAAATATTCAACGTACTTTCGAAAACATACGAGGATCTGAATATCCAGGAGAAAAACCAGCTGACGATCCTGATCAACTGTTTCCTCGAAAAAGACAAGAAAGAACTTTGGATCGGAACTGACTCCGGCCTCTTCATTTACGACCTGGATACAGAAACCTGCAAGCGTATCCGCCAGGACCCGCTGGACCCGTATGCATTATCCAGCCATTTCGTCTCCGCCTTGTTTGAAGACCGCGAAGAGGGAGTCTGGATCTGTTTCCATCAAAACGGGGTCAACTACTACTCTCCTTTCCGCCCGTTCAACGTCTATTACCCCTGGAACGAGACACATTCGCTGAAAGGAGAAGTAATACGCGATATCTGTACGGACATTTACGGGAACATATGGGTAGGTACGGAAGATGCGGGAGTCAATTGCCTGGAAAAGAAAACAGGTTCGTTCACCAATTACCAGCCTGTCCCCGGTGTAAAAAGCCTTTCCCATACCAATATACGCGGACTGGCGGCTTCGGGTGATAACCTGTGGATAGGCCATGTGATACATGGTATCGACCTGATGGATATACGAACGCGGAAAGTCATCAAACATTACGACCTGCTGAAAGACGCACAAACGGTAAAGAACAGTACGGTGCGATGTATCAAAGTCTTACGGGAAGGAGAAGTCCTGGTAGGAACAGAAGACGGCATTTTCCGCTACGACTATCTGAACGATCGCTTCGTCTATGCACCTCAGTTCCCGCCGTTTGCGGTAAACTGCCTGTACGAAGACCGGTCAGGAAAAATATGGCTCGGCATGTTCAATCGTAGCTATTATTTTAATACAACCAGTAATACAGGTATGTATCTCCAATACGACAAGCTCAATACCCAACGTCATAATTCGGTCAACGATGCCTGCGAAGATAAAGCCGGGAACATGTGGTTTGCTACGGTGGAAGGAGTCATCAAGTATGATTTCCAGACCGGAGAATCACTGCATTACACCGTAAAGAACGGTATGCCGAGTAATGTGGCTTTCCGTATCCTGCCGGATGACAATAATTGTCTGTGGATCAGTACGGCAAACGGGCTGGTCTGCCTCGACACGCAAACAGAAGAAATCATGACCTATACCGAAGCCCACGGCCTCGTCACCCGCCAGTTCAATTATAACTCAGCATTTAAGGACGAAGACGGCACACTTTACTTCGGTTCAATAAAGGGATTTATCCATTTCAAGCCGACGGATATACGCCCGGCAGCCGAAAAGATGGACGTTCGCATCAGTTCGCTGGAAATACAGAACGGAATGGGGGGACGAAAGATCATCAACAGCTCTTCGCTTTCCGAAGTCGGGAGCATCACGTTGAATCACGACCAATCTTCTTTCAACATCAATTTTTCAGTTCTCAACTTCATTGCCCCGGGATCTATCCAGTATGCTTACCGGATGGTGAACCTCGACAAGGACTGGATCGCACTGGGCGAACGTAATATCGTCTACTTCACCGACCTGCACCCCGGAGAATATACTTTTGAAGTAAGAGCCGCCAATCTTTCCAACAGTTGGGGAGACGAAATCACACGCTTGCACATCCGGGTACTTCCTCCCTGGTGGGCATCCCGTCCGGCTTATGTAATCTACTCTATCCTCGCCCTGATGATCATTATCTACCTGATTATTTACTGGCGAAGAAAAGAGAGAAAGAAAATGGCATACAACATGCAAATATTCGAAAACAACAAGGAGAAAGAGCTCTATCAGGCAAAGATCGACTTCTTCATTAATATAGCACATGAAATACGTACACCGCTTACCCTGATCAAAAACCCGTTGGAACGTTTGTTGAAATCGGAGAAGATCGGAGAAAAGGAAAACAACTCCCTGCTGCTGATGGACAAGAATGTCTCCCGCCTGTTATCCCTTGTCAATCAGTTACTGGATTTCCGGAAAACGGAAATAGAAGGATATCGCCTTAATTTTGTGCGCACGGAAGTAGTATCTCTTCTGTCCGAGACCGCCAAACGCTTTCAGGATATTGCCACAGAAAATAACCTGTTGCTGAACCTGGATTTATCCGTACAGGAATTATATGTTTTTGTCGACCGCGAAGCACTCACCAAGATTATGAGCAACCTGTTCTCGAATGCCGTCAAATATGCAGCTAAAAGCATCGTGGTTCGTCTGCATCTGTCTGCTGACTATGAAACGTTCATGATCGACTTCATCAACGACGGAGTACCTGTTCCGACAGAAATGAGGGATAAAATATTCGAACCGTTCTACCGCATCAAAGGGAACGAGGACAAACCGGGAACCGGACTGGGCCTGCCTCTGGCACGTTCGCTGGCGGAAATGCACCACGGTACACTGGCACTGATCGACTTTTCCAACCAGCAGACCCTGTTCCGCATCACTTTACCCGTCAAACAGACCGGTGCAGTGAAAACAACCGAAGAGGAACCACAACCCCAGATCTCCCAACCCAAGCTGTCGTACATCGTCGAAGAGGGCCGTCCTACCGTCCTCATTGTCGAAGATAATAAAGAAATGAGCGCCTTTATCGCCGACGAAGTCAATGAGAACTACAATGTCCTGCTGGCAGCCAATGGTTCGGAAGCACTGGAGTTGCTCAAAAAACAGAGCATACAATTGATCATAAGCGACGTTATGATGCCTGTCATGGATGGTTTTGCCTTATTGCAACAGGTAAAAAGCGATATCGAATTCAGCCATATCCCCGTCATCCTGCTAACAGCCAAAAACACCATGCAATCGCGCCTGGAAGGACTGGAACTCGGAGCGGATGCCTATATCGACAAACCGTTCTCCACCAGTCTGCTAATGGTTCAGATATCGAACCTGATATCGAATCGGGATAACATCCGGAAGTTCTACTTCAATTCCCCGATCGCCAATATGAAGTCTATGGCCTATACCAAGGCAGACGAGAATTTCCTTGAAAAGCTGAACGATATCATCAATGAAAACATCGGTAACCCGGAGCTGGATGTCAACAAGATCGCCGACCTGATGCATTTAAGCCGGCCGACATTGTACCGTAAGATACGTGCCATCTCTGACCTGACCCCGAATGAACTGATCAAGATCAGCCGTCTGAAGAAGGCGGCTGAACTTCTCCTTCAGGGAAATATGAAGATTTACGAGATATCGGAAACGGTAGGTTTCAGTTCGCAGTCCTATTTCTGGTCAGCCTTTATTAAGCAGTTCGGCATGAGCCCGTCGAAGTATGCGAAAGAGAACCGGGTAGCCCCGAATCAGTCTTTTCCCTAACTAAAAAGCAATTAATTATTACGAAAAGCTCTTGTTTTCAAAATAAATCGTACATTTGCAATGTTTTGCTCCCGGCATAGTATTCGGGGGCTACATTGCTAAATGACTAGATAAAACGTTCGTTTTATCTAGTCATTTTTTCTTCTGTTTCAGTCCTTATCATCCTTCCTTTTTTATTCAGAAAAACACCTGAATATCAAGATTAAAACCGTTTTAGGTTCCAGTGCCACACTCATAAATCACATGACTAGAAAAAAGGAACGATTAAATTAGTCATTCTTCAACTTTCAATTTGCTCTTCTTCCCGTGAAAAAACAATCATTTTAATGTCAATTCAACCAATTATGAAGAACAAATTACAAGGATGGCTCGCACCGAATACCTTAACGGAAGATCCGGACGATCGCATCCTCATCCTTAAATCGGCAGGCACGGTAAACGACGAACGTATCTACGAAGAGATGCGCAACGAAGACACCGGCTTACGAAAAGAAACTATGGTTCACGTAGTTACGCTCTATGAACGTATCGTTGCCCGTTTCCTGATGAACGGCAACAATGTCAACACCGGACTCTTCTATGCCGTCCCCCGTTTTACCGGAATCATCCAGGAAGGACGTTGGAACCCGCTGATCAACGATATTTATGTCGATTTTACACAGAATCGCGTCTTGCGCGAAGAAATCCGCAACACACAAGTGGAAATCCTCGGCGAAAAGCCCAGCTCAGTCTACTTTGCCAGCGCACAGGATTGCAGCACCGGACAGACCGACGGCCACCTCAGCCCGGGGCGCAACTTCCGCCTCACCGGCTCGTATATCCGTGTGGATGGCGACAATGAGAACGTGGGTATCACCCTGCGCAATCTATCCGACGACACTGTCACGAAGGTGGAACCCGACATGTTCGGAACCAACAACCCTTCGGAAGTGATCTTCATCGCTCCCACAGGATTGAAAGACGGTGAATACGAACTGACACTAACCACTCAGTATTCGGGCAGTACCAAACGCCTGCTGAAAACACCGCGCAGCATCAGCCGCACCGTGTACGTAGGCACCAAGAAGGACAATGACGACGACCGTCCCGTCATAGAATAGCCCCTTTCCCTGCCTGCGACGCCATGACACCGGTGCCTGCGATCCATAGACACTCCTGCCTGTGCATCGCAGGCGCCCTTGCCTAAGGAGCACAGGCAAAAGGGGAACCAAACTCAAAGAAAGCTTATACAAACACTAAACAAGTATTAATATGAAACAGAATTACAAAGCATTCGCCCCGGATATCTCAACCGGTGGCACAACAATCAAAGATGTGGGGAAACAACGATTCTCCCGCAAAAGTTCTAACTCGTCAAAGCTCTGGGAACTACTGATTTGCCTCATGGCAATCGTGATGCCGGTGGGGGCTTGGGCTGAGGGAGATGGGAAAACAGAGAAAAGTCCTTTTACTGGAGATATTGGCTACCAATTAATTAATAACACATGGTCAAGTAGTTCTAATGAAATAAACGTTTATTTATATAATGTCACCCCAGGCAATAATGATAATTATGGCGATAATCATAGCCGAATTGAAATTAACGTACCTGACAAAGATGTTATATTATATGTGGCCGGTGAGAATCATTTAAAAGCAAATAATGACCAAAATTTAGCGGGAGAGAAGGATAATGAAATCTCAGCAATTATGGTAAAAAATGCAAAATCATTTACTATAAAACATTGGTCTGGTCCACAGGATAATAGTCAGAAAACTTCAACACTTAAGCTTCACGGAGAAAGTAGCTCTTGGGTGGGTGATGGAGCAAGAGCTGGACTATATTATCATATTAATTCTCCAATTACGATAGATGGAGTAACTGTATTAGCTTATTCACACGAGATAACTGCCTGGACATATGCAGCTCCAGCTATTGATATAGCTATTGATATCGTGGGTCCATCTATAACCCTAAAAAACGGAGCCTATTTCGCTTATGATAATATACATAAGCCATCAACAGTTCCTACAGCCGATAAGTGGGCTATTGAAAACTTCGCTGCTGTAGGAGGTGAAGCGGCCAAGCTACTTGCAAGTAAACCGAGTATGACAGTAAAAGGGGGGAATTTAACTGATAAACTTCAATCAACATCACTAGATGGATTTGGAAATGTATACACAGGGAAAATAGGTGAATATGCATTTGTAGCTAATGTATTGAAGGATGATAATTCCTCTCAAAGCAACTTCAAGTTATTGATTGGTGGAGCAGATGATGCATTCCAAGAGGCAAATAACACACCATATTACTACGGAGAAGTTACAACCCAGACGTCCGGAACAAGTTTTCCTTTCCCTATCCGTAAAGAAGGCGCTCCCGATATTCTACCCGAGGCTAATATTGGCGCTGCATCCTCTGCAGATACTTATCTAGGACAAATTAATCAACAAACAAATTCTTATATTAATTTAAATGTAGCCAATTACCCACATACCGGTGAATTGACAGCATCTACGAACAACATTTCTTTGATCGGTAACAGGGAAAGCTATCAGACAATGCTCACCGGAACAGGTGGTTTCACATTAGGAAGCTCTGATGAGAAGACATTAACATTGGAGAGTATCAATATTCCTACTGGATGTAATATTAATATTAAAGATATTAACAGTGATGTCCGATTAGGTGAAAAAGTTTTAGGAAAAGGTTGTACTATTGCAGACGATGTTATCAAATATGGAGGTGAGTCTGTATACTACTGCTTGATTAACTATTCAAATACAAACTTCGATGATAATATAAACGAGAATGCTACAATCAAACTAAAAGAAGGATCCTCAGATATTTCTTATCCTTACACAGTAGACTCCGAATATAATACTATCCATGCATGGCTTCCCCAAGGAAAGACTCTGAAAATTACCAAAGAAGAGCAGTCGGAAGAGTTATCCTTAACAACGACCAAAGGCATACACTATCAGGAAATTTTTGCTGCTCCCCCCGTAGTATACATTCTAAAGGGTGATCATACTACACAACCTTATGATAAATTATCTGAAGCATTTAAAGTAATTCAAGATGGTCAAACCATTTACCTTGAAGGTGACTATAAAGTTATAGATGGAGGAATAGCTGCTCCTGAAAGTGAAAAATTTACAGGAAATTTCACTCTTGACCTGAATGGTCATACTTTAGATATTAACAGTAAGTTCGATAAAGATGGGAATTATCCACTAATCTCCAGTCGTCAAGGTAAACTTACCATAGTTAATAGCCTAAATTTAAATAACTCAGGACCAGGTGGTGAAATCAAGGGAGATTATCGAATCGAAGGTTTAATTTATACAGAATTAAGCCTGAATCCCCATATCGAGGGAATCGAAGTTAAATCTCATTTGGTCCCAACAGATATTACGGCAAACACTATGCCTGATGTCATAAATTATAACATCGGCAAGACTAATGTCAAAGCAGCTAAAAAGCAAAATAAACAACCAAGCGACAAAGACCAATATTGCCTTTGGGTTCCCCAAGGAAGCGAAATTATCTCCCCAGTCGAAGACGCAGCTGGTACAATCTTCGCCCAAATCAAGAAGGACAAAAATGGAAACAGTACGCTTATCCCGTTGTTCGACTTGAATAGCTACGACATCACGGTTGAAACTGATGTAACAAATGTTACCAAAGTATCGTATGCAAACGGTTACGAAGTTACCGGTTTTGGCACATCAACTGCTCCTGCCGAAATCGTAACAGTAGCCGAAGACAACTACAACACTAAAAAGACCCTGACTGTTAACGGTGACGCTCACGTTATCCTGAAAGACATCTACACTGGTTTGCAGACAGGCGATGGAAAGGTTGATAATAAAAACATCGAAACCAAGCTGGTAGTAAATAGCGGTACAGCCGACATCAAAACATCCGGTATCAACAGCATCGGTACAATCGAAATCGCTCAGAATGCCACGCTTAAATTCAACCAGCTGGTAGAAACTCCGGCTACGGCCAATGCGTTGAGATTCTTTAGTATCAATGACGCTAATTCTACCGCAGGTACATTAGTTGTAGAAGGCGGTTCCTTGCTTGCTTACCTCAATGTCAACGATACGGAAAGCGGTCAGATTAATGTAGCAACAGCTACTTACAAAGCTGGTAGCGTAAGAGCGAAGTTTGCGGATGGTACCAATCGCTTTAGAAAAGAAGGTGACCAAACAGAGTTATATCGCACCTCTTTCAAAGTTAAAGAATACTATACTCCGTATGAGTATAATATTCTGGACAAGGATGGCAAGTCTATTCTCACCGGCAAAGCCACTAGCGACAAAAACGGTGAAATTCATTTGTGGTTACCGCATGGAACTCTAGGCGGTACAGCTAAATTCAAATCAGCCAATCAGACAACTTCCGAAGAAGAAATCGTATATAGCGCAGTTGCTGAAAACGACAACAACATCGCTCCGGCTTCTATCGGATTGTACCCGAATGGAACAATAGATGTAAATAATAAAATTGGTTCTTTCAATTCTTTGGGGGATGCCTTCAAAGCAATGGAGACCAACAAAGAATACACTGTAGTCCTGTATACTGCCCATACCGAATCGAATACGACTTGTGCTCCTACAGGTTCAAAAGTAACCATCGATCTGAATGGAATGACGCTCAACTGCCACAATGTAACATTTAAAACAAATGAAAGCAACTTCATGCTGATAACCAATACAGGCAAGTCTAGTGGTACAGACGATGATAGCAGCGAAAAGCACGCAACCATCAGCGGCGACATCACTGTTTCACAAAACGTATATATCGGTAAGAACGTACACATGGAAGGTATTCATGTGGATATGATTAATCCGACAAATGATAAATCTGAGTACAAGAACGTACGCAGATTGCTGGTGAAAGGATTAGAATTTGAGAAAACATATACATACGAGTTCGCAGAAGAGCAGATAGTAAGATTCACAGTTAAACAGAGAGAAATCAGTGCTACCGGCAACAACGGTCTCGCTTGTCTATGGCTTGTTGAATCCATGTATCCGCAGGAATTTGTAGTTTATGGAAATGGTACCAATGCTGAAAACGGTCTTACTGTCCCCGGTGGCGAATTGGCTATCGTTGCTCATTCGAATGGTTATACGCAATTGCAGCCAGGCGGAGTTGTAGCCGAAGTAAACGGCAATAAGTACAGAACATTGTCTAAGGCGATAGATGCAGCAAATGACCCTTATGCTACTAATAGAGACATCAAACTCTTAGCTGATATCCAGTCACAAGCTACATTTAATATTACCCAAAGCTATGCCATCGACTTGAACGGTCACGACCTGACATTTACACAGGGCGGTTTCAATGCGACCGGTAAGTTGACAATTAAGGATGGTTCAAATGGTACAGACAAGAAAGGCATCTTAGCCGGTGTTATTAAGCTAATAAGCAAAGAAAACGTCAGCGTTGATCCAGCTGTAACTATCGGCGGCGTTGTGGTGGATGCCTCACAAGCTACACCTGTAAACATTTACCGCTTGATGGTAGATGGCGACGTAGATTTGAACACTTGGGTAGAAACTCCGGAGCGCGATACGGATAAACAGTATGATAATGGTAATGGTACTACTTACGAATACACCATCCCGGCAGGCTTGGCTAACCATAGCACGACGGTGAAGGGGTATAAAGTGGTTGTAATTAATGGAAATCAAACATCTAATTGGGACGCTAATAGCAATGTCATAGTTAAAACAGGTCAGACATGGACTATTCAAGGAGCTAATAAGAGTAAGACAATCCACCGTCTAACAATCGAAGACAACGGTAAAGTAGATGCCCAAGTAGCCGTAACCGCCACCGACGGTATCCGCTACGTTCGTACATTCGAAGCAGACAAGTGGTCACTGATCGCCCTGCCGTTCACAGCTACCGACATTACGAAAAAAGAGGGCGATAAAGTCGTCTCTATCAGCCCGGCAGCCGACCCGGGAACATCCGGGCACTTCTGGCTGCACACCATCAAGAACGACGGCTCGACAACCGACGTAACTGATAGCGAAATGACAGCCAACAAGGTATATGTGATGAAAGTGCCAAATAGCTTATTAAACCAGGAAATTTCCTTCGTATCCGGCCCGAACCAAATGTTGCGTCGCGACAAGGTATTGGCTCCAGACCCAATCAGCGGTTTCGTAGCCTATGCTAACGGTACGTTGAATGAAGTTTCTATGGACGACAAGAAATACTACTATACTTTGGAAGAAGTTGATGGAGAACAGATGTTCGTTCGCAAAGAGGGAGCTAGTAGCAAAATCGCTCCGTTCAGCGGTTACCTGCTTGCCGATGTAGCTACGGCAAATACTACTGCCCGCTTCAGCCTCCGCTCTACCCCGACTGCCAACGAGGAAATCGAGATTGCGGAAGACGAACTGCAAATCCGTACAGAAGCAGGACGCATCATCCTGACTACCGAAATGCCGGTACAGGTGGTAATCTGCGACCTGAAGGGTACAGTGAAGTTCAGTGGTGAAATCCCTGCAGGCGATTCTTCATACGAAGTAGGCGCAGGCATCTACATCATCAATAACCAAAAGGTAATCGTGAAGTAATAAACAATACTAACAGAATATGTTGAGGAGCTGTCATACTCCTCGACATATTCACTTAACACTAAAGAATATGAAAATAAAATCAAACATATTATTCATCCTGCTGGCTCTCCTTTGGATGCCGGTATGCGGATGGGCACAGTTGGTTGATCCGGGCGAAGGTGAAGGTCCCGGTAACTTCGTTGCAGAAATAGGATACCAAAAATACAAATCCCTGAAAGATGCTTTTGCAGCAGAGAATAAAGACAATGCCGATATCAAATTATTGGTAAGCCTTCCTTTAGAAGAGGAATTGACAGTAGACAAGGCCATTGCTTTAGACTTAAACGGGTTGGCTTTGACCGGTAATGAATATGCCGGCTTCAAGTTGGATGAAGATCCAAACAAAGCAGCCAAACTGACAATCACCAACGGTGCCATGGTAGGCTCTTTCAACGTAAACGATTTCACCAAACTGTTTGTAGGAGATAATGTAAACCTGGGTCAGACAGCATTCAAGAAAGATTACAAAGGAGAAGAGTTATATCGCGTATTGGCAGAGACAGATGTAGACCTTACCGGAGTTAAATTCTACAAAGGAAACACAGAATTAACAAACTACTCGACTACCGACAATGCCATCTGTTTCTGGATACCGGCTTCTCAGGTTTCAGAACCTATCTACTTTGAAACAACAGGTACAGGTACTGATACAAAGGTCTATGCAACCGCCTCTATCAGTATCTCCGGTCACAGCAAAGAAACACTCGACTTTGAAGACGTAACAGACGATCCCAATCATCCAATTGCTCCCGGCGGTGATTGTGTTATTACATTCGACCAACCGGCAGGTGGAGAATTGACAGTAACAGCTGATGGAACTCCAATCACAAGCGGAGAGACTGTAACAAAAGATACTGAAATCACCATCAATGCTAAATCCAATAGTACATATTACCAACTGGCTCTTCTCTTAGCAGGTAATAAAGACTTGACAAGAAGTACAGATAAAAAATACACCGTCAAGTCCAACACTCGCATCATCGCCATATTCTTCAACAGTAATACAAATTCAGGTGGCAGCAGCGGTGGCGGTAGTTGCGACTGTCCAAGCTGGGATTACCCTGATTGGGACTTCGACGATGAGTTTGAAGATTGGATGGATTCCAACTATCCAGGATGGGAGAAATGGTGGAACGGTAACATCAAAAAAGACTTCACCATCCTGGTTCGTAAAACAGGTTTGGGTACCGTCACACCGGGTACTACAGGCGCCAACAGAAGAGAAAACATCACCTTCAAGATCGATCCCGCACAAGGCCAGCAGATTGTCGATGTACGTATCAACGGCAATAGCGTGGGAGCTGTCAATGAATATAAGCTGAAGAACATTCAGGCAAATACCATCGTGGATGTCGTATTCTCCAACATCGCCGTACCGGTTTATACGCTGACATCCAAAGTGATCAACACCAAAGAGGGTACAGCCTCACCGACCAGCGTCCGCGTAACCGAAGGCAGCAACCACGATTTCAACTTCTATCCGAGCAAAAAGAATTGCGTCATCACAGACGTGAAGATCGGGCCGAAGATAGCAGATAAAGACGAAAAAGAACAGGAAAAGGTTCTAAAGAGCATCGGCAAACCTGAACAGTACATCTTCACAAACGTACAAGCCGACTCCATCGTTGTCGTTACATTCGATTGCCCGACAGCTAACGAATCCATCTCCGCCCCGGACTACATGATCTATACGGAAGACAAAACCGTTGTCGTCAACCCGGAAAACGAGGTAGGAGCCATCAAAATTTACGACCTGATGGGCCGCATCGTTTGCAGCCAAGCAATCGAAACAACTACCCGCATCCCGCTGACGGAAGGCATCTACGTTGTTGTTCTGACCATCAACGACAAACAATACGTAAAGAAAGTCAGTCTATAGGAAGTAATTAAGCAAGTAATTAGAAAGCCCCGTTACCACAGTCATCCGACCGGTAACGGGGCTTTTTATGTAATGATTTATATATCTTATTCCTGATTAGCCAGGTGATTCTTCAATGGGTTGGTATACATTTCCAACATCTTGGTGCGCAGGAAAGCCTCGTCTTTATTCGGCAGGACGATCTTATCCAACTGTCCCTGCAAATACTCCTCAAAATGTTTTTTATCTCTCTGCCCGTAATTGCCACTGAAACGTTTTGTACCTGTCAACATATCATATGCAACATAATTACAAGGGTAGAAACGGTAATGTTTATAGATTTCCTTGTCGATAATAGAAGCGATGGCAGCCACCAGCTCGTTCTTTTCCATATCCTTATCCAAAGCGGCCAACTGGTCGTTGATCGGCTGGGTCAGGGTGAAATGAACACGGCCTTTGTTATTCAGGATACCAGTCTCCATGCTCAGCAGGTCATCGCGCTGACTCTTCACAAATTCAGGATCATCGCGTTTCATCTGGAACTCTTTCGCTTTCAGGAAGTCGCACGGATCATATTCGTAAGAGATAGCAACCGGGAAAATGTTCAGTTCCATTAAATTGGAAACGATATCCTTATCACCACTCATATTCAACATTTTCAGTACACTGCCCTGCGTACGGTCATTCGAATCTTTAGCACGTCCTTCACGCTGTGCGATCCAGATAGACTCTTTTGTTTCGTTGATCGTATGACGGATATAAGCAGACAATGTACGGCTCACATCCAACATCTGGCGAACAGAAACTCCGCGCTTTACGATGAAACTGTTGTTCAGGCGTACCAATGTCTCGATCCACGGACGGATCATCAGGTTATCGCCTATCGCAACCTGTGTCATACCATAACCCACATCATACAACATGACATTCAGGAAAGAAGCATCCAATACAATGTCGCGGTGATTGGAAATAAATGTACAAGGTTGTTTGTCTTTTGGAAGGCGGCTACGTCCGGAGATCGTCAGAGAGAAAGTTGTCTTGTTTGCCACGTTCATAACTGCCTCGTAAGCCAGTTTCGATTTGAAATCTTCCTTTGTCTTAAACGAACGCATCGTTTCGGAAAATTCCTTCCAATTCACATCCGGTTTGATATACCGAAAGGCCCGCTCGAAATCTTCGTTGGCAATGAGCGCCTCAATAGCATCCTTTACCTCGTCGTTGTTCAGCGGACGAATGTCGTCAAAATTATAGGAAACTTCTGTATCCATATCTTCTAATTTTATTTACCTGCCTTTTGTAGTTCGTTCTCAATAATGTCAGTCATGACATCTTTGATATCCAATCCGGCAGCCCGAACTTGCTGCGGGATAAAGCTGGTAGCTGTCATACCTGGTGTCGTATTTACTTCGAGCATTTTCGGTTCACCGTCTGCTTCGATAATAAAATCAACCCGGATAAGTCCTTTGGCGCCCAGTATATCATAAATCTTTGATACTTCGCGTTGTACCTTCTCCGTCAGTTCGGGAGAGATACGTGCCGGAGTAATCTCGTCAGACTCTCCGTTGTACTTCGCATCGAAATCAAAAAACTCATTCTTCGTAACCACTTCGGTGAGCGGGAAGATAACTTCCTTCCGGGCAATGCCCCGACTACCGCCTACCTTATAGCAACCGCAGGTTACCTCCGTGCCGGACATAAAACTCTCCAGCAATACCTCATCGCCTTCGGCAAAAGCCTTCTCGATGGCCGGTTGCAGCTGCGAAGCCTCTTTCACCTTTGTTACACCGAAACTGCTTCCCCCATCGTTGGGTTTCACAAAAATCGGTAGTCCCAGACGGCTGACAGCCTCTTCTTCCGTCACCGTCTGTCCTCTGAACAAGCGGATAGAATCGGAAATACTGACACCGAAGCTACGTAGATAATTATTACAAACAAACTTGTTAAAGGTAAGAGCACTCACCAACTGACCGCATGAAGAGTAAGGCATACCTATCATATCGAAATAGCCTTGCAGCCGTCCGTCTTCACCTGGCGTACCGTGAATGGTGATATAAGCAAAGTCAAAGTGCTTAGTTTCACCGCCTTCGCGGAAACTGAAATCATTCTTGTCTATTGGTGTATATTCCCCTCCGGGAAGTTTCACTGCCCATTCGTCCTTTTTAACGATTGCAATATATAAATTATATTTGTCTTTATCAATAAAAGAGTAGATTCCTTCTGCACTTTTTAATGAAACAACGATTTCAGAGGAGTATCCTCCGGCTACAATAGCAATGTTCCTTTTCATCTTTATATCTCTTTAGTTGTTGCATATACCCGCCATTTGTCGATCAGCTGTGTCATGTCGGCTGGTATTTCGGAATCAAAAAACATTTCCTCGCCGGTCGTTGGATGGACAAAGCCCAGCGTCTTGGCATGCAGTGCCTGACGGGGACAAATGGCAAAGCAGTTTTGTACAAACTGTTTATATCTTGTAAAGGTCGTACCCTTCAGTATGTCGTCACCTCCATACCGTTCATCATTGAAAAGTGTATGACCGATGTATTTCATATGTACGCGTATCTGATGTGTACGTCCGGTTTCCAACCGGCATTTCACGAGGGTGACATATCCCAGACGCTCCAGCACGGAGTAATGGGTAACAGCCGTTTTTCCCTGGTCGCCTTCGGGAAAGACCGTCATCTGCATCCGGTCGCGCGGATCACGTCCGATATTGCCTTCGATACGGCCTTCGTCTTCCTTCACGATTCCCCAAACCAAAGCACGATACTCACGCTTAGTTGTCTTATTAAAGAACTGAAGGCTCAGATGCGCTTTGGCTTCCGGCTTCTTAGCCACGACCAGCAGGCCGGAAGTATCTTTGTCGATACGGTGAACCAGGCCCAGAGCCGGATCATTCGGATCGTAGGTAGGATCATCTTTCAGATACCAGGCCAGTGCATTCACCAGTGTTCCGGTATAGTTACCGTGACCCGGATGCACGACCAAACCTGCCGGTTTATCTACCACCAGCAAATCGTCATCTTCGTAAATAATCTTGATTGGAATATTTTCAGGAATAACAGTCAGATCGCGACGGGGGCGCGACATCATGATCGTCACCACATCCTCCGGTTTCACCCGGTAGTTACTCTTTACAGGCTTTCCGTTCGCCATAATACAACCGGCATCTGCAGCCAACTGTATCCGGTTTCGCGTGGCTCCGAACATTCGGTCGACCAGGAATTTGTCTACCCGCAACAACGACTGTCCGCGATCGGCAACGAAGCGGAAATGTTCATACAGCCGGGGAGTACCATCCTCATTCTGTTCTAACAGGCCACCTGCCTGTTCATCATCCATTTCGTCGAAAAATTCATCCATAGTTAAAACCAGTTTTCTTCTTCACTATCCAACGATTCAACAGGCATGACTGACAAAGAGTCCAACGACAGCGAATCGGCAGAGAAATTAGGATCGCCACTGCTCACCTTCAACACCAAAGGGGCTGTCAGTGGGACATGTTCGCCTTTCTCCAGCGTCTTACCACGTAATTCGACCGAAACGGCCAGGTCCTTAAAATCACCAGCCACATATTCGATCTCCACGCTCTCAAATCCGCGGGCACGCAACAGTGCATACGCCTGGCGGAACGACAAATCCTCTACTTCCGGAATCGTTGCCATCTGTGAGGTCAACGCATTCACTGTAATAAAAACAATACGTCCTTCCTTCACCTTCGAGCCTGCCGCGGGCACCAGCTCAACGATTGCGCCCGGCTCTACCTCTTTCGAAAAAACCGAGTCAATCACATTATAACGTAAGTTGTTATTTTTAAAAAACTCAGCAGCTTCTTCCATCTTGAGACCCTTTACATCCGGTACGACCACCGCTTCGTTATGCCGTGTGTATTTATCGAGCCACTTCAGGGTTCCATAAATCAAGCCACAAGTCACGACCACTGCCAGCAGCAGATTCAAGACGTACGGATTCTTTATCAGTTTAACAAAAAAGTTATTCATTTCTGTTTGTTTTTGTAGGCGGGATCAAAAATAGAAAACAAAGCCGTTAAAACAAAGAAAGTAAAGGCTTTTTAGCAAAAACCTCTACTTTCTTATACTAATTTCTTCTAACGGGGATTATCCGTTATATTCGTCAGATACAGTTAATTTAGCTCTTCCTTTAGCACGACGAGATGCCAATACTCTGCGGCCATTAGCTGTAGCCATTCTTGAACGGAAGCCGTGCTTGTTCT